>Ga0256404_1004942_pt1 | contig 24342 bp, 20 predicted proteins | sample RumenRJG_01DNA_FD_185990 | JGI IMG/M metagenome (GOLD analysis project Ga0256404, IMG submission 185990) | Bovine rumen microbial communities from Lethbridge, Alberta, Canada - RJG_01 | ecosystem: Host-associated > Mammals > Digestive system > Stomach > Rumen | place: Canada: Alberta | collected... | reverse complement strand
CACACCCATCTATACGCTGGGGCCGCTGACGCTGACCTGGGAGGGACTGGAGCAGGGCATCTTCATCAGCCTGCGCCTCGTGCTGCTAATGCTCATGTCCTCGCTGCTTACGTTCACCACGGGGCCGCTGCAGCTCACGGACGCCATGGAGAGCCTGCTGAGTCCTGGCAAGCGATTCGGCCTGCCCGCGCACGAGCTCGCTATGATGATGACGATTGCGCTGCGCTTCGTGCCGACGCTGCTCTCCGAGACGGAGCGCATCATGAAGGCACAGCAGGCGCGCGGTGCCGACTTTTCCTCCGGCAGCATCCGCCAGCGCCTGCAGGCCATCGTCCCCATCCTCGTGCCGCTCTTCCTCTCGGCCTTTCGCCGCGCCGACGAGCTGGCCATGGCCATGGAGGCGCGCTGCTACCGCGGCGGCGAGGGCCGCACCCAGCTGAAGCAGCTGCGCGTAAGTGCAATCGATTATGTCTGCATCGCCGTCTTTCTGGTGATGCTCTTGTTATTGGTGGTATTGGCACGATGAAACCGGAACATAAAGCGGAAATGAAGGCGCGGGCGCGCAATATTGCGTTGTTGGTGGCCTATGACGGCACGGCGTACCATGGGTTCCAGCGGCAGACGCCGCCCGTGGTGGCCGTGCAGAACGTGCTGGAGGAGGTACTGGAGACCGTCTTCGGCGATACGATTGAGCTTGCGGCGGCGGGGCGCACGGATGCGGGGGTACATGCCTACGGGCAGGTCGTGAACTTCTTCACGGATGGCACAATCCCTGTGGAGCGTATCGTGCGGGCCGTGAACAGCTTGCTGCCCGATGATATCGTGGTCAAGGCGGCCTGCGAGGCGGGACGGGAGTTCAGCGCGCGCCACAGCGCCCGCGCGAAGACGTATCTCTACCGCGTGCAGCAGGGTGAGACGCCGGATCCGCTCACGGCGCGCTACGCCTGGTACGAGCGACGCCCCCTTGACCTCGCGGCCATGCAGCAGGCCATGGCAGAGCTCCTCGGCACGCATGATTTCAGCGCGTTCCGCGCGGCGGGCGGTGCGCCGATGAGTCCTGTGCGCACGATGTATGTATCGGAGGTGCAGCCTATCGCGGGGGAACAGCTGGAGTTCCGCCTGCGCGGCACGGGCTTTCTCTATCACATGGTGCGCAACATCGTGGGCACGGTGGTGAACGTGGGCCTGGGACGCATCAGCGTGGCGCGCTTCGGGGAGATCCTGGCATCGCTGGACCGGCAGCAGGCCAGCGCGACGGCACCGGCCCGTGGGCTTTACCTCGCCAGGGTCGAATATGACGAGCCTTTGTTTTGAACGTATTCCTGTGCGTTCTGTCGCAATATGAACGCGATTCAGCCTTGAGAAAACTTGCCAAATGCGGTACAATATGAAATGGCCCTGAAAAGGGATTTTCATATTGTACTTTTTTATTAGGTGGTGTAACCATGAATTCCCTATTGCGAGTAGGTATTGACGTAGGCTCGACGACCATCAAGCTGGTGGTGCTCGATCATGAGAAACATATTCTCTATAAGAACTACGCCCGCCATTTTTCGGAAATTGGCCATGCTTTGCAGGAGAATCTGACGCATCTCAAAGATATCGTCGGGGCAAAGCCGTTCAGCTTTGCTCTCACAGGCTCGGCGGGTATGGGGATCGCCCAGCGCATCGGCCTGCCCTTCGTGCAGGAGGTCATTGCCTGTGCGGCAGCGGTGAAGGATTTGATTCCGCAGACCGATACCGTGGTTGAGCTTGGCGGCGAGGATGCCAAAATCACGTATTTCGGCGATGCGCCGGAGCAGCGCATGAATGGTGTCTGCGCAGGTGGCACGGGCTCTTTCATCGACCATATGGCCTCACTCCTGAATACGGATGCGGGCGGCCTTAATGAGCTGGCGGCTAAGGGCAAGCAGATCTACACGATTGCTTCGCGCTGCGGCGTCTTTGCCAAGACGGATATCCAGGCGCTCATGAACGACGGCGCGGCGAAAGCCGACATTGCGCTGTCCATCATGCAGGCCGTCGTGAATCAGACCATTGGCAACCTCGCGCAGGGGCGGCCCATCGATGGGCACGTGGCGTTCCTCGGTGGTCCGCTGCATTTCCTGCCCACGCTGAAACAGCGCTTTATCGAGACGCTGAAGCTCGATAAGGAGCACGTCGTGGACGTGCAGGACGGCAACTACTTCGTGGCCATGGGCGCGGCACTCGCCGATGAGGCGCAGCCGCTCGACGTGGAAAAACTCGAAGGCTGCATAGAGCGCGCGAAGCAGGCGGCGGCTGGCGAGACGCGGCAGGCGGACTTTACGCTGTTCGCGGATGAGGCCGACTATGCGGCGTTCAAGGCGCGCCACGATAAGGACAAGGTACCCCGCGGCGACCTCGCTGCGTATAAGGGCCCGCTCTATATCGGTATCGACGCAGGCTCGACGACAACAAAGCTCGCGGCTATCGGCGCGGACAAGCAGCTGCTGTATACGGCCTACGGCTCGAACCACGGCTCGCCACTCAAGAGTGTCGTGGAGGAGCTGAAGACGTTCTACGCCCAGATGCCGGCGGACACCTACGTGGCCGGCTGCATGACGACGGGCTACGGCGAGAACATCGTCAAGGCCGGCATTCATGCGGATGGCGGCGAGGTGGAGACGTTCGCCCATCTGCGTGCGGCGCAGGAGTTCTGTCCCGACGTGAGCTTCGTGCTCGATATCGGCGGTCAGGATATGAAGTGCTTCTTCGTCGACCATGGCAATATCGGTAACATCACGTTGAACGAGGCCTGCTCCGCAGGCTGCGGCTCCTTTATCCAGAACTTCGCTGAGGGGCTGCACATGACGCCGGCGGAGTTCGCCCAGCTGGCCGTGAAGTCGGAGAAGCCGGTGGATCTCGGCACGCGCTGCACGGTCTTCATGAATTCCAAGGTCAAGCAGGCGCAGAAAGAGGGCGCTTCGGTTGCCGATATCTCGGCGGGCATCGCGTTCTCCGTCATCAAGAATGCGCTCTTCAAGGTCATGCAGCTCAAGGATGTGCGTTCCCTCGGCGATCATATCGTCGTGCAGGGCGGTACCTTCTATAACGATGCGGTGCTGCGCTGCCTGGAGAAGTTGCTGGATCGTCACGTGACGCGGCCGGATATCGCGGGCATCATGGGGGCCTACGGCGCGGCCATCCTTGCGCAGGAAGCGGGCTATGAGAAATCCCAGCTCCTCTCTGCCGAGGCGCTGGAGCACTTCGAGGTGCAGACGAGCTCTTACCGCTGCCAGGGTTGCGGCAATAAGTGCCTCGTGACCATGTCGAAGTTCCCGGACGGCGGCAAGTACTTCACGGGCAACCGCTGTGAGCGCGGCGCGGGCGGCACGAAGCACGAGGACGACGTGCCGAACATGTATCAGTTCAAGTATGACCGCCTGTTCAAATACTATCGCCCGCTGGCGAAGCCCACGCGCGGCCGTATCGGCCTGCCGCGTGTGCTGAATATGTACGAGGAGTATCCGTTCTGGTTCACGTTCTTTACGAAGCTCGGCTATCAGGTGGTGCTCTCGGGCAAATCCAGCGCTAAGACCTACTACAAAGGCATGGCGACGGTGCCCTCGGACTCGCTCTGCTATCCGGCCAAGCTCGCGCACGGCCACATCGTAGACCTCATCGAGAAGGGTGTCAGGACAATTTTCTATCCCTGCGAGCCCTATAACATGCAGGATGAAAAGCATCCTTCGGCCAATCATTTCAATTGCCCGATCGTCGGCTCCTATGCGGAGAATATCCGCGGCAACATGGACATCCTGCGGGAAAAGCAGATCGACTTCATCCAGCCATTCCTGCCCATCAACAATCCGCAGCGCATGGCTAAGCGCCTCTATGAGACCTTCCAGCCCTATGGCATCAGCCAGCAGGAAATCCAGCAGGCTGTGGATGCGGCCTATGCGGAGCTCGCGCAGTACCGTCAGGAGGTGCGCGACTACGGCAAAGGCGTGCTGGCGCGTCTCGAGCTGACGGGGGAGCAGGCCATCGTGCTCGTGGGCCGTCCCTATCATATCGACCCGGAGATCAACCACGGTATTCCTGACATGATTCAGTCCTACAAATTGCCGATTATCTCGGAGGATGCCCTCTACCATCTGCACGTCCAGGATGAGAACAAGCTGCAGGTCGTGAACCAGTGGAGTTACCATGCGCGCCTCTATCATGCGGCGCAGTATGTGGCCGAGCATCCGAACCTCACGCTGATTCAGTTCAGCTCCTTCGGCTGTGGGCTCGACGCGCTCACGACGGGGCAGACGCGGGCCATCCTCGAGCGCCATCATCGCATCTACACGATGATCAAGCTCGATGAGGTCTCGAACCTTGGCGCGGCGCGCATCCGCCTGCGTTCGCTCATGGCGGCACTCGCGCGGTGCGAGATCAGGCACTATAAGTCTGTACCGGATGTCGAGCGGCCGCACTTCACGCCGGAGTGCAAGAAGGTCAACACGATTCTCGCGCCGCAGATGGCGCCAATTCACTTCGCCTTGTTCCAGACGGCGCTGCGGAAATACGGCTATAATGTGGTCGTGCCGCCGATGCCGGATAAAAAGGCCATCGACCTCGGCCTGCGCTATGTCAACAACGATATGTGCTACCCCTGCATCGTGGTCACGGGCCAGCTGCTCGCGGCGCTGCAGAGCGGCAGCGTCGATCCCGACCATACGAGCATCATGCTGTTCCAGACCTGCGGCGCCTGCCGTGCGACGAACTATATCGGCGTGATGCGTCAGGCATTGAAGGATGCGGGCTACGGTCAGGTGGCGGTATTCGCCGTCAAGGGCCTGCCCGAGGAGATGGATTCCTTCCATCTCGATCGCCATATGCTCAGCGACGCCATCAAGGCCGCCATCTACGGTGACGCGCTCATGCGCATGCGCAATCGCATGCTGCCCTACGAGCGGGAGAAGGGGGCGACGCAGACCCTCTACGAGAAGTGGCTGGATCTCTGCCGTCAGGACATCGTCAGGGGCAATTTCTTCACCTATCGCCGCAACCTCAAGGCGATGGTGCGGGAGTTCGATCATCTGCCCATCGATGAAAAGCTCTGGAAGCCGCGGGTCGGTGTCGTGGGCGAAATCCTCGTCAAGTACCACCCCGTAGCCAACAATCACATCGAACAGGTCATCGTCGAAGAGGGCGGCGAGGTCGTGATGCCAGATTTCGTGGACTTCTTCCTCTACGGTGCCCATGACGCGATCTCGAAGCATAAGCTGCTGGCGGGCAAAAAGAAGAACGTCTATCTGAGCAAGATGTTTATTCAGGTTATCGAATTCTTCCGCGCGCCGCTCCGCAAGGCCCTCGCGAAGAGCCGTCATTTCGACGCGCCCGAGAGCATCTACGAGACGGCGGAACTGGCCTCGCGCCATGTGAGCCTCGGCAACATGGCCGGCGAGGGCTGGTTCCTCACCGGCGAGATGGTTGAGCTCATCCACCAGGGCGTGCCCAACGTCGTTTGCCTGCAGCCCTTCGGCTGCCTGCCAAACCACATCACAGGCAAAGGCGTCATGCATGAACTGCGCGAGAGCTATCAGGGTGCAAACATCACGGCTATCGACTGCGATGCCGGTGCCTCTGAGGTCAACCAGCTCAACCGTATCAAGCTCATGATGGCCGTTGCCAGGGAGCGCGGCCCGAAACCGGTCATCGTGCATGAAGAACACTTCGTGAATGGTGGGCGTTAAAGGCTGAATTATCTTGTTTTGCGTATCTGATGTCGTGGAGGTGATCCTGTGCATACCCACATGCCCATCGGTATTGATAATTATGGGAACGCAAAAGAAAATTATTACGTGGTAGATAAGACAAAGTTTATCTCGACGTTCCTGAAAAATCATGCTCAGGTCACGCTCTTTACCCGTCCACGCCGCTTTGGCAAGACCATGATGCTGTCCATGTTACGATTTTTTTTCGATGTGGTGGATGCAGAACGGAATCGGCATTTATTCAACGGTACGACGGTAGCTGATGATGCGGAGGCTATGAAACAGCAGGGTACATATCCTGTACTGTTCCTTAAGCTTCGCGATTGGAAATATGCAGATTGGGCAACGATGCAGGCGGGCATTGCCACGGGCATGCAGGAAGCGCTGCAGCCCTATGCATTTTTGCTGGACAGTGCGCGTGTTTCTGATGTGGATAAAGCAAATTTTCGCGCCATCCAGGCACGTCAGGCGGACATTACTGTACTCATGGGATCTGTGGCTATGCTTTTGCGCATGCTGCATGCACATTATGGCCGTCTGCCTGTACTGCTGCTGGACGAATACGATCTGCCCGTGCAGTATGCCTGGGAACATGGCTATTATGAGCAGGCCATCGGTTTTTTCCGTGTGTTCCTGACGGCGGCGCTCAAATCGAATGATGACCTGGCTTTTGCCGTGCTGACGGGAGTCCTGCGCATTGCCAAGGAAAGTATTTTTTCCGATCTCAATAATGTGAAGGTAGACAGCCTGCTGCATGCGCAGTATCCGGAGGCTTTTGGCTTTACCCCCGCAGAGGTCAGGCATATGGCTGAGGATCTGGGCTGTGAAGATAAGTTGCCGGAAATCCAGCATTGGTATGATGGCTACCGCTTTAGCGGTTGTGCCATGTATAATCCGTGGTCGGTGATCAATTATTTCGATAATGACTGCCAGCCACGTACGTACTGGGTCAATACCTCCGGCAACGCCATTCTCGGGGAGATGCTACGCTATTCCCGCAGCCAGGTGCTGGACAAGTTGGAGATCCTGCTGCAGGGCGGTTCGATTGAGACGCGTGTGCGCGAGGGCTTTATCTACAGAGAAATCTACAAGCAGGAAAGCGCGCTTTATACCATGCTGGTTACCACGGGCTACCTCACGATCAAGAGGGTTCATGAAGATGAGCTGGGCATGCAGGCAGAGCTCATGCTGCCGAACCGTGAGCTGCGTTCGCTTTTTCGTATCGAAATCCTGGAGCGCTATCGCGGCGGCGACATGGATATGGAGACGGAAGACCTCATGCGGGCCTTCGTCTCCGGTGACGTGGAAACCGTGCGCACGGGTCTGGCTCAATATTTGGAATTGCTCACGAGTAGTTTCGACGCGGCCAGGGGCAAGGAGGCTTTTTATCATGGCCTTATCCTTGGCCTGACAGCGACGCTGGTCGAAGACTACCATATCCGCTCCAACCGTGAGTCAGGCTATGGTCGCTACGATATTGCGGCTTTTCCCAGGCGGGCGGGACTGAACGGCATGATTATCGAATGCAAGGTCGCAGAATGTGAGGAAGCGCTGGCAGACAAGGCACAGGAAGCACTGCAACAGATTGCAGTGCGTGATTACGACGCCGAATTCCGTGCGCAGGGCATCGGGAAGGTGTTCCATTACGGTATTGCCTTTTGCGGCAAGAAAGTGCAAATTGCCAGCCAGGGAATATGAGATTATGAGCATGGCAATGCATGGAATAGCTGCCGTTTCGTAGTTAACCATTGTGAATCATTTACAGGAGCTCAGATTGGCAGTAAGCGAGTCTGAGCTTTTTTATGGGAGAGACTTATGATGAAAAAGAGCAAGGGAATCTGTGCGGCATTGCTGTTGACGGCGCTGAGCCTGCCGATGGCGGCGTGTGCGGCGGATGTGCCGGCGGCACCGGCTTCGTCGGCTGGGGTGACGGATACAGCGGCACAGACAGCAGCTGCGGGGCAGCAGGGCGCGGCGGTGCAGCCGACGAAGGAGGATCGCAACGCGGCACTGGCCGCGCACATCGAGGCATTGTCGAATGGTGACAGCACGCATTATGAGGTCTTTGTAGCGTATCCACTGGAGAATCGCGAGTATGTCTACCAGTCCGCGCCGATGCGCTCCGCGAGCATGATCAAGGTCTTTATTCTCGCGACGGCCATGGAGCGTGTGAAGGCGGGGACATTGGCGCTCGATCAGACGCTGACGCTGCACAGTTCGGACAAGGTGGGCGGCGCCGGGGTGATCGCAGGGTATGCCTCAGGTACAGAGCTGTCGCTCGATACGGTCATGCGCTTCATGATCACAGAGAGCGACAACACCGCTACGAACATGATGATCGACCTGCTGGGCATGGACGCCATCAATGCCTATATCCAGCAGCACGGCTATCACGATACGAGTCTGCAGCGCAAGATGATGGACAGCGCGGCCGTGGCGGCGGGGCGTGACAACTACACCTCGGCGGCGGATCTCGGCCATTTCTTCGTGACGCTCTACAATCGCTGCTGCGTGTCGCCGGAGCTCGACGATGTTATGCTCGGTTATCTCGCGGGGCAGACGGATACGGAGTGCTTCCCTGCGGCCATGCCGGGCGTCATGATTGCGCATAAGACGGGGGAGCTCGGCGGCCTCTACGATGATGGCGGCATCATCTATCAGGAGGGGCGGCCCTTCATCATGGTCGGCATGACGGAGCATTATTCCGGCCGTGGTACGGCAATCCGCACGCTGCAGGCCATGTTGCGGGCTGCAGCGGAGGAATGAGGTGTTTTGATGATGCGAAACTTTGGCTTTGTGCTCTGCGGCGTCCTCCTGGGGCTGTGTCTCCTGCTGCCCGCTTGGGCAGAGGCGGCGGACTGGATCGTGGACAAGCCTGTGGAATGGTCGGCGGAGCGTGAAGCGCTGACGAAAGCATATGCCCGCGAGCATTACGGCGAGGAAATGGTGCAGATCGTGCCGCGCGCCGTGGTCGTGCATTGGACGGCGGGGCCTACATGGCAGTCGGCGTACTATCATTTCTATCATGCAGCGAATGCGCATGGTACGCTGAACTATGCCTCGCAGTTCATCGTGGACAGGGACGGCACTGTGTACCGCATCCTGCCGGAGACGACGATGGGAAGACACGCCATCGGCTATAACTGGTGCGCCATCGGCATCGAGAATGTCGGCGGCGTGGGCGGCAGGGAGGACCTCACCGAGGCACAGGTGGCGGCCAATGTCCGCCTCATCCGCGAGTTGCACAGGCGCTATCCGACGCTTAAATATGTCTTTGGTCACTATCAGCAGGTCGCGGCGCGCGCGAGCGGCCTCTACCGCGAGCAGGTGGCGGGCTACCACTCGGTCAAGAGCGACCCGGGGCCGCAGTTCATGCGGGCCCTGTGCACACAGCTGGCGGGGGATGGCCTGCAGTTTTTCCCCGAATAAATGGGAAAAGGCTATGTATTGTACCTGTACTCGTGTTATAATACAATAACAAACATATTATAGTACGGAGGAACCCCGACGCAGGCAGACGTTCCCCGACCCTTTTGAGGAGGATTTATCACTATGGCTAAGTTTTGTATGAAGTGTGGGGCGAAGCTCGCAGATACCGATACATTCTGCCCCTCGTGCGGCCAGCCGGTGGGGAAGCCGGCCGGCGTACGTCCGCTGCAGCCTAATCAGCAGAATGTAAGACCAATGGCACCCAACCAGAACCGGATGCAGCAGCCGGCCTATGCACCGCAGCCGCAGCGTGCAGGCGGGCCGAACTGGACGGCGATCGTGGGCATCATCGCGGTAGCGGTCGTTGCCATCGCAGGACTGTTCTTCTACTATAACAGCACGAAGCAGGAGGCGGCGCAGCCCGTGCAGACGACCCAGACAGCGGATTCTTCTTCCAGCGACACGCAGAAGAAGGATAATCCGGCACCGGCAGCCAAGTCGCAGGACAATGCCGATACGCATCTGCAGACGATTCATAATGCCTATATTTCCAGCACATCCACCCTGCTGTCGCAGGGCGAGCAGGATCTTGCCAATCTGGCCGCCGCGATCAACTCCGGCAGCTACACGCACGCTTCGCTCCTCGACCGTGAGGCACAGGTGGCATCGAGTATCCGCCGCCGTCAGGCCGATGCCGGGCGGCTGGAGCAGCCGGAGGCGGGAACGGTCAATGCGGCCAACAACCTCTTTGACATCCAGTTGCGCCGCGCCGAGTGCATGGCGCGCGGCGTGCGTGGCGATACGAACCAGTTCGCCGTGGGCGGCAATTACTACGACGAGTTCCAGGCGAAGTTCGCCACATTCCAAAAACTGTAAAGAAGCATGATGCAGGCCATCCTTCGGGAAATCATTCCCTGGAGGATGGCTTTATTTTTTCCTGTTTTATCCGGGGGGTACATACATGGCGTCAAGGACATTTGGCCGTTTTTATTGACATCAACGCCGTTTATCGCTATGATGGATGTATGCCAATGCAGAGATGTTGGCTTAGTGCCAGACGGATGCTTTGTGCGCCGTGCTGGTTGGTGATAAGAATGGAGGATGATGATCCGTGAAAGCAGCTGTACTCATGGGTAGCGATTCGGATTGGGCTGTGCTGAAGCCTGCCGTTGAGCTCCTGAAGCAGTTTGGTATCGAGTCCGTCGTAGAGGTGGCTTCTGCCCATCGCACGCCGGCACGGGTACGGGAATTTGTGACCTCTGCGCCGGAAAAGGGCGTAGGGGTCTTTATCGTAGGTGCAGGTGCCGCTGCGCATCTGGCCGGCGTCGTTGCAAGCTACACGACGCTGCCCGTCATCGGCGTGCCCATCAATGCGACGCCCTTGAATGGCATGGACGCGCTGCTCTCGACCGTGCAGATGCCTTCGGGTGTGCCGGTGGCCACGATGGCCGTCAACGGGGCAAAGAACGCCGCCGTACTCGCCGTGGAGATCTTTGCCGTAGCGGACCAGAATCTGCAAAAGAAACTGGCCGACTATCGTGCCGACATGGTCAAAGGTGTGGAGGCGAAGGCCGCTAAAGTCAAGGCACAACTTTGATGCCTGTACGGATAGGAGAACCAGAATTGTACGACATTGAACCAAAATGGAAGGAAGAGTGCGGCGTCTACGGCGTCTACTCGCGCACGGAGGACGTCTCGACGCTGACGTACCTCGGCCTCTATGCGCTCCAGCACCGTGGACAGGAAAGCGCGGGCATCGCGCTCACGGACGGCGCGTGGATGGACGTCACGCGGGGCATGGGGCTCGTAAATGAGGTGTTCCGCCATCAGCTGCCGCACATGGAGCACGAGTACATCGCCATCGGCCATGTGCGCTATTCTACGACGGGCTCCAGCCTCATGTGCAATACGCAGCCGCTGCTCGTGAACTACGCCGACGGCCGCATCGCGCTTGCCCATAACGGCAACCTCACGAATGCCGCGGCCATCCGCCACAAGCTGGAGCAGCAGGGCACGATTTTCCAGACCTCCATCGATTCGGAGGTCTTCGTGAACCTCATCGCGCGCAGCCATGCGGAGACCATCGAGCAGAAGATCATCGAGAGCCTGAAGCAAATCAAGGGCGCCTACTGCCTGACCATCATGACTGAGGACAAGCTCATCGGCGCGCGCGATCCGCAGGGCTTCCGCCCACTCTGTCTCGGCAGGACGAAGGAGGGCAGCTGGGTGCTGTCCTCGGAGAGCTGCGGCCTCGACGTCGTGGACGCCGAGTTCGTGCGTGATATCAAGCCCGGCGAGATGGTGGTCATCGACGATAACGGCGTGAAATCCTACATGTTCGCCGCGGGCGAGAAGATGGCTTCCTGCATTTTCGAGTATATCTATTTCGCGCGTCCGGATTCCGTTATCGACGGCCAGAGCGTGCATGAAGCGCGCTTTATGATGGGACGCGTGCTTGCGCGGGAATCGGGCTTCAAGGGCGATATCGTGATCTCCGTGCCGGACTCTGGCACGACGGCGGCTACGGGCTTTGCCTATGAGTCGGGCATTCCCTTCGTCGAGGGCCTGATCAAGAACCGTTACATCGGCCGCACGTTCATCCAGCCGACGCAGAAGATGCGCGACCTTTCGGTCAAGCTGAAGCTGAACCCCATCGCCTCGGTGGTGAAGGGCAAGGACGTCATCATGGTCGATGACTCCATCGTGCGCGGCACGACCAGCGGCAAGATCGTGAAGATGCTCAGGAATGCGGGCGCGAAGTCCGTCAAGATGTGTGTCTCCAGCCCACCCATCGGCTATCCCTGCTTCTATGGCATCGATACGAGCGTGCGCAAGGAGCTCATCGCGGCGACGAAGTCCGTGGAGGAAATCCGCGAGTTCATCGGCGCGGACGGTCTCTATTTCCTCTCCCTTGAGGGACTGAAAAAGTGCGTCAGCGCGGTGGACCCCGAGCAGATGTGCTACGCCTGCTTCAACAGCGCCTATCCGATCGAGGAGGGCGAGAAGCCGGCCGGCGATAGCAAGTATGTATTCGAGCAGCGCAAACGCTGAAAGGAGCCTGACATGGCAGAACATTTAACCTATAAGGATGCCGGCGTCAACATCGATGCGGGCAACTACTCCGTCAAACTCATCAAGGACAGCGTGCGCGCGACCTATCGTCCGGAGGTCCTCGGCGACCTCGGCGGCTTCGGCGGCCTCTTTGCCCTGAATAGCGGCAAATATCAGGAGCCGGTGCTCGTCTCGGGCACGGATGGCGTCGGCACGAAGCTGCGCCTCGCCTTTATGCTGAACAAGCATGACACCATCGGTCAGGACGCCGTGGCCATGTGCGTGAACGATATCCTCGTGCAGGGTGCAGAGCCACTCTTCTTCCTCGATTACCTCGCCGTGGGTCAGCTCGACCCGGAGCAGGTGGCAGAGGTCGTCAAGGGCGTGGCCGGGGCCTGCAAGGAGTCAGGCTGTGCGCTCATCGGCGGCGAAACGGCGGAGATGGCTGGCTTCTACCCCGTCGGCGAGTACGATATCGCGGGCTTCTGCGTCGGCGTGGTGGAGAAAGCCCAGATTATCACCAGTGCCCGTGTGCAGGAGGACGACGTGCTGCTCGGCCTGCCGTCCTCGGGCGTGCACTCCAACGGCTACTCCCTTGTGCGCAAAATCGTCTTTGAGAAACAGGGCATGAAGGGCGACGAGTACATCGAGTCCCTCGGCAAGACCATCGGCGAGGAACTGCTGACGCCGACGCGCCTCTATCCGAAGACCTGCCTGCCGCTGGTGCAGAACTTCGACATCCACGGCATGGCGCACATCACGGGCGGTGGCTTCTACGACAACATCCCGCGCGCACTGCCGGAGGACATGGGCGTAGAGATCGATGCGAACCAGTGGCAGATGCCCGAGATCTTCCGTCTGCTGCAGCAGTGGGGCAATGTGGACTGGCATGAGATGTACCGCACCTTCAACATGGGCATCGGCATGGTCATCATCACGAGCCCCGAGGAAGCGGAGCAGATCAAGGGCCATCTGGCCAGGGAGCACGAGACGGTCTGTGAAATCGGCCGTGTCGTCAAGGGCGACCACAAAGTGACCATCAAAGGCGGCGTGTTCGATGCATAAAGAAAAACAGGTACTCGGCGTGCTATGCTCGGGGCGCGGCACGGATCTGCAGTCCATCATCGACGCCATCGGACGCGGCGAGGTGGATGCGACCATCGGTATTGTGCTCACGGACAAGTCGGACGCCTACGCGCTGGAACGGGCGAAAAAGGCGGGCATCAAGGCCGTCTGCGTGAACCGCAAGGCATATGGTGACCGTGAATCCTTCGAGAAAGTGCTCGTGCAGGAACTGCATGCGGCAGGCGTCACGCTCGTCGTGCTCGCGGGTTTCATGCGCATCCTCACGCCATACTTCGTGCGCTCGTTTCCCGGCCATATCATGAATATCCACCCGGCCCTGTTGCCGAGCTTCCCCGGCGCGCATGCCCATCGCGACGTGCTCGCCTATGGCGTGAAGGTCAGCGGCTGCACCGTGCACTTCGTCGATGAGGGCACGGATAGCGGCCCCATCATCCTGCAGCGGGCCGTCCCCGTGCTCGATGGCGACACGGAGGAGACCCTTGGCGCACGCGTGCTGGAGCAGGAACACATCATCTATCCCCAGGCCGTGCAGCTCTTCTGTGAGGGCAGACTGCAGGTCGAGGGGCGCCACGTGCATATCCTGCCGGCGCAGGACGCAAAATAAAATATCACTGATAAGCTTTATGTAAAAGGTGCGGCGACTGGAACACCGCAGCGGAAAAGAGAGGAAAAGCATGAAAATCAAGCGCGCTTTGATCAGCGTATCCGATAAGACGGGCGTCGTGGAATTTGCGCGCCAGCTGCATGAGGCTGGCGTGGAGATCGTCTCCACGGGCGGCACGATGAAGGCCATCAGGGAAGCGGGCATTCCCGTGACCTACGTGAGCGATGTCACGGGCTTCCCCGAAATCATGGACGGCCGCGTGAAAACGCTGAACCCGTACATTCACGGCGGCATCCTCGCCGTGCGCGACAATCCGGAGCATGTCAGAGAGATGGAAGAGCACCACATCACGGGCATCGACCTCGTGGCGGTCAACCTCTATCCCTTCAAGCAGACCATCGCGAAGCCGAACGTCGAGCTGGCCGAGGCCATCGAGAACATCGACATCGGCGGCCCGGCGATGATCCGTGCGGCGGCGAAGAACTTCAGGTTCGTTACGGTCATCACGAATCCGGGACGCTATCAGCAGATCGCGGACATGGTGAAAGCCAAAGGTGAGGTCGACGACCGCACGCGCATGGAGCTCGCACAGGAGGCCTTCGCGCACACGGCGGACTACGATACGGCGATCAAAAACTACCTGGCGGAGCAGCTGCGAAAGTAAGTTTGCACGATTTGGTTCGTGGCAGGTGAGTCGCCGGACAGGGGCGGAGGTGGCCACACTTCGCTGAGATAATTTGCTAAACGATTTTTTTGCCGGGAATTAATCCTGTAAAAGTTTCAAAACGCGCTTCGCTTGAACGGTTGGAACTTTTACGAGGGTTTTGGTCGGCAAAAAAATCGTTCTTCACGCAAATTATCAACGCTCCGCTTAGGCCACCTTCGCCCCTGTCCGGCTCTTTCGAGGCATGAACGTGCTGGTCGTAACACTGGTAGCATTTTTCAGTCATAAAGGACAAGCAGAGAAATTGCCTTATAGTTTTGGCTCGCTGCAGCCGCTGGCGGGAGAGTGCCATAAGCGAAGCGTTGGAAATTTGCGTTAAAAGGGAAAAATTTTGCCTACCAGAACCCTCTAAAAATGACTTTCGTTTAAGCGAAGCGCGTTTAAGTCTTTTTTAAGGATTAATTCCTGGCAAAATTTTTCACTTAGCAAATTTTCTTAGCGTAGCGTTGGCACCCTCCCGTCAGCGGCGGTCGGTTATCCTCGCACAAAAATAGGAGAGTACAACATGAACATTATGGTAATAGGTGGCGGCGGACGTGAGCATACGCTGGCGTGGAAGCTGGCGCAGTCACCGAAATGCACGCAGTTCTATGCGGTGCCCGGTAACCCCGGCATGGCGGAGATTGCGACGTGCATCGAGGGCGTTTCCATCACGGACAATGCTGCGCTGGTGAAGACCGCGCAGGAGCACGACATCGACCTCGTGGTCGTGGGGCCGGAGGTGCCGCTGACGAACGGCGTCGTCGATGCGATGACCGCGGCGGGTATCAAGGCCTTTGGCCCGACGAAGGCGGCGGCAGAGCTCGAGGGCTCGAAGTCGTTCTCCAAGGGCATCATGCGCAAGTACGGCATCCCCACGGCACGCTATGAGGTGTTCCGCGATGCGGCGACGGCACGGCGGTACATCGCGGAGCAGGGCGCGCCCATCGTGGTCAAGGCCGATGGCCTGGCGGCAGGCAAGGGCGTGGTCGTGGCCATGACCATCGAGGAGGCTTATCATGCCATCGACGAAATCATGGAGGACAAAGCCTTCGGCCAGGCCGGTGCCCGCGTGGTCATCGAGGAGTTCATGGCGGGCGAGGAGGCCAGCCTGTTGGCCTTCACGGACGGCAAGACCGTGCGCCCGATGATTTCCTCGCAGGATCACAAGCGCGCTTACGACGGTGACGAGGGCCCGAATACGGGCGGCATGGGCACCTATGCGCCAGCACCCGTGATGACGCCGGCGATGGTCGAGCGGGCGACGAAGGAGATTCTCGAGCCCGCCGTGGCCGCGATGGCGAAAGAGGGCCGTCCCTACAAGGGGTGTCTCTACGCCGGCCTCATGATTACGGCTGAGGGTCCGAAGGTCGTGGAGTTCAACGCGCGCTTCGGCGACCCGGAGACGCAGGTCGTGTTGCCGCTGCTGGAGGGCGACCTTGTGGAGATTATGCTGGCCTGCGTGGATGGCATGCTGGATCAGGCTGATATTGCCTGGAGCGATGGTGCGGCGGTCTGCGTCGTGCTGGCCTCGGGCGGCTATCCGAAGTCCTATCAGAAGGGCTATCCCATCACGGGCATTGCGGACGCCAGGGCGGCGGGCTGTCAGGTCTTCCACGCCGGTACGGCGATAAAGGACGGCCAGCTCGTCAATAATGGCGGCCGCGTGCTCGACGTCGTGGCCACGGCGCCGACGATCCACGCAGCCGTGGACAAGGCCTACGCGGGCATTGCCAGGGTGCAGTTCCAGGACTCCTTCTATCGCAAGGACATCGCGCATCGCGCTTTGGCACGCGAACAATAAAATAGCAAAAGTTAGCATAGCAAAATCCGGTCTCCCACTAACCAGTGGGGAACCGGATTTTATTATGCCTGATTCAGTTTTTGCTGCTCAGCGCCAATCGACGTCCGTGGCAGCGTTGGCCTTTTTGCGCAGGGATTCGAGGCGGTTCAGCGCGTCCTGCAGCGTGGCGTCTTCCTTGGCGAAGTGGAAGCGCACGAGGTTGTGCACGTCCTCGCGGAAGAAGCTGGAGCCCGGCACTGTGGCGACGCCGACCTCGCGTGTCATCCACTCGGCGAACTTGTAGTCGTCGCGCACGCCGAACTCGGAGACGTCCATGAGCACGTAGTAGGCGCCCTGCGGGTCGGTGAAGGTGAAGCCGAGATCCTTGAGGCCGCCGACGAAGAGCTGCTTCATGTGCGTGTAGTGCGCCTGCAGCTCCTGATAGTAGTCGTCACCGAAGTTCAGGCCCGTGACGGCCGCCTCCATGAGCGGTGCCGCCGCGCCGACCGTGAGGAAGTCGTGGACTTTCTTCACGCGGTCGATGATCTCGGGGGAGGCGAGCACGTAGCCGAGGCGCCAGCCCGTGATGGAGTAGGTCTTGGAGAGGGAGTTGCAGGTGATGGTGCGCTCGCGCATGCCCGGCAGCGCAGCCATGTAGATGTGCTTATGCGGCGCGTAGAGGATGTGCTCGTTGACTTCGTCCGTGATGATGTAGGCGTCGTATTTCTTGATGATGTCGGCGATGGTCGTCATTTCCTGCAGGGTGAAGACCTTGCCGCAGGGGTTCGAGGGATTGCAAAGGATCAAGGCCTTGGCACCCTGGCGGAAAGCGTCCTCCAGCTTCTCGGGATCGAAGGTGAAGTCGGGCGGCACGAGCGGGATGTAGATGGGTTCGGCACCCGTGAGGATCGTGTCGGCCCCGTAGTTCTCATAGAAAGGAGAGAAGATGGCCACTTTGTCGCCGGGGTTCGTGATGGACATCATGGCGGCCATCATGGCCTCGGTGCTGCCACAGGTCACGACGATTTCGCTGTTGGGATCGTAGTCGAGGCCGGAGAAGTGCTTTTGCTTGCGTGCCAGGGCCTCGCGGAAGTTCTGGGCACCCCAGGTGATCGCGTACTGGTGCGGGCCGGTTTTGGCCACCTCAGCCAGCCGGTCCGTGATGGCCTGCGGCGGGTCGAAGTCGGGGAAGCCCTGCGAGAGGTTTACGGCTCCATATTTGTTGGCCACGCGCGTCATACGGCGGATGACGGAGTCGGTGAAATGGGCGGAGCGATCGCTCAATGGTTTCATAGAAATAGCCACCTTTCCAATATTTCCTTGCAAATCATATTTATGTACTATGAATTCTTGTAAACAATCGTACCGCCTCAGACACAGTTTGTCAAATACTTTCTGCATTTTTTATAGAAAATAACCAAAAGTGTAAACTTCATGCTTGACAAAGTACATGATATCGTATATTATGCTAAACATATCATGTTAATTGGTTTTAGTAAGGAGGCCCTTTATGAAGCACACGAAAACGATATTTACCCTGCTCATTTCCCTGGTGGCGGCGTCGATGCTCATGGCCGGCTGCGGTGGCGGCACGGGCAGCTCAGGGGGAGCCGATGGCAAGACCATCAAGATCGGGGCCTCTGCCGTGCCGCATGCGGAGATTCTGGAGGCGGCGAAGCCGCTGCTGGAGCAAAAGGGCATCAAGCTGGAGATCGTCGAGTTCAACGATTATGTGCAGCCGAACCTCGCGCTCAACTCCAAGGAGCTCGATGCGAATTTCTTCCAGCACAAGCCTTACCTCGATAACTTCATGGAGGAGCATAAGGATGTGAAGCTGAAGTCCGTGGGCGGCATCCATATCGCGCCGATGGGCGTTTATTCAAAGAAGGTCAAGGATCTGAAGGATCTGGCGGATGGCGCGAAGGTCTCGCTGCCGAACGATCCGACAAACGGCGGCCGCGCCTTGCTGTTGCTGGCCAAGGCCGGGCTCATCAAGCTGAATCCGGAGGCGGGGCACAAGGCGACGGTACAGGATGTCACCGACAATCCGAAACATCTGCAGTTCCAGGAGATGGAGGCAGCGCAGATTCCGCGTTCCCTCGATGATGTCGATGCGGCAGTCATCAATACGGACTACGCGCTGAAGGTCGGCCTTGTGCCGTCGAAAGAGGCGCTGATCCTCGAGGACAGCACCTCGCCCTATGTGAATATCGTCGCCGTGCGCGAGGGGGACGAGGAGCGGCCGGAGATCAAGACGCTCATGGAAGTGCTGCACAGCGACGAACTGAAACAGTTCATCCTCGACAGGTATCAGGGCGCCATCGTGCCGGCCTTTACGGAGGAGTGAGATACTCGCAGTTCACAGCAGAATAAGAGCATGATAAATAGCGGAGCACGCATTCCGGCGTATGCTCCGCTATTTTTGTCTTTTTTATGATATACAAAAAACCGGCAACCCATCGGTTACCGGTTGTGTTTGCAAATGGTCGGGATGACAGGACTTGAACCTGCGGCCTCTTCGTCCCGAACGAAGCGCGCTACCAAACTGTGCCACATCCCGCAATCACAAATAATATTATACTCAGCAGGTATGCCCCTGTCAAGAAAAATTTAAAAAATTCGAGGCAGGCGGGCGGCAGGGGCGGGGTACACCAACGCTCCGCTGAGTAAATTTGCTAGAGTAAAATTTTTGCCAGGAATTAATCCTGTAAAAGTTCCTAAACGCGCTGCGCTTGAACGGTAGAAACTTTTACGAGGGTTCTGGTAGGCAAAAATTTTCCTCTTTCACGCAAATTTCCAACGCTCCGCTTATGGTGTACCCCGCCCCTGCCGCCGTTCGAGGCGATGATTTGCTGTTTCTTGACATAATAAATGTTGCTGGTGTTGTATCGCGATGGGATACGTGCTAGAATAGGGAACGTAAAAGTGCATAAATCGATTCACTAGGGGAGCTGCGTGGCAGCTGAGAGGCTTTGGCCGACCCCTGGAACCTGTCGGGTTAGGACCTGCGTAGGGAAGTGGCATACTTTGGCGATTGGAGCGTCCGGGGGTTACCACCGGGCGCTTTTTTGTGGCGCTTTTACGGATTTTAGGAGGTTTTGTTTATGGCAACACAGATGCAGGCGGCCCGTGAGGGGAAAATCACGGACGCCATGAAACTGGTGGCAGCAGAGGAGCACATCCCCGCGGAGGTAATCCGCGAGCGGGTCGCGAGAGGCAGCATCGCGATTTGTGCGAATGTGAACCACACGAGCCTGAAGCCCCGCGGCGTGGGCGAGGGGCTCCGGGTCAAGGTGAACGCGAATATCGGCACGTCGAGCACGTTCCCCGATATCGAGCCGGAGCTCCGGAAGCTGGATGAAGCAGTGAAATGCGGCGCGGATGCCGTCATGGATCTCTCGACCGGCAGCAATATTGATGTGTCGCGGCAGCGCATCATCGAGCATTCGCCCATCATGGTGGGCACGGTGCCGCTATATCAGGCCACGGTGCGCGCGATTCGCGAACACGGCGCGGTCGTGGAGATGACGGATGATGATATCCTCGGGACGATCGAGAAGCAGGCGAAAGATGGCGCGGATTTCATGACGCTGCATTGCGGTGTGACGAAAGCGGCCATCGACCGCATGCGCAGGCAGGGGCGCGTGATGGATATCGTCTCGCGCGGCGGCTCGTTCATCGCAGGCTGGATGCTGCATAACGAAATGGAGAATCCGCTCTATGAGCATTATGATGATATTCTCGATATCTGCGAGAAGTACGATGTGACCATCAGCCTCGGCGACGGCATGCGGCCGGGCTGCACGGCGGACGCGACGGATCGTGCCCAGCTCACGGAGCTCATCACGCTGGGTGAGCTCGTGGACCGCGCGTGGCAGCGCGGCGTGCAGGTGATGGTCGAGGGGCCGGGTCATGTGCCCTTTGATCAGATTGCGGCGAACATGAAGCTGGAGAAGCGTCTTTGCCGCAACGCGCCCTTCTACGTGCTCGGCCCGCTGGTGACGGATGTGGCGCCGGGCTACGACCACATTACCTCGGCCATCGGCGGTACGATGGCGGCCGTGAGCGGCGCGGATTTCCTCTGCTATGTGACGCCGGCCGAGCATCTGGCCTTGCCGACCATGGAGGACGTGCATACGGGCGTGATCACGGCGCGCATCGCGGCTCATGCGGCCGACCTCGTGCGCGGTGTGCCGGGTGCGAAGGAGTGGGATCTTGCGATGGCCAAAGCGCGTAAGCAGCTCGACTGGGACAAGCAGCTGGAGCTCGCCATCGACCCGGATCTCGCGAGGGAGAAGCGCGGCGCACGCAACCCGAAGGATGAGGGTGCCTGCTCGATGTGCGGCGACTACTGCGCCGTGGAGATTATCCGCAAATACTTCGATCGGGCGGAGTGTCCCTGCAACGATTGAGTTTCGCCTTTTTGACAAAAAGGCGAAAAATATCGGGTAAAAAAGAGGAAAATTGCCTCGCTTAGCGAAATAAGTAAGTAAAAGCAAGAGAGCTGTGCGGCGGCATGTCCGTGCAGAGAGATGCATAGAGTTAACGCTGAGGAGGTTTTACTATGAGCAAGATCAAGAAGATCCTCGTGCCGGTCGATGGTTCCGTGAATGGCTGCAAGGCCGTGGATGAGGCGATTTTCTTCGCCCAGAAATGCGGCGCGGATCTCGATTTCGTCTACGTGGCCAGCAACATTAACAAGGACATCCCGAGCCATATCGTCTTCGACCGCATCTGGGAGAAAATCCCCGATGAGCTGCGGGCGGCCAAGCACGTCGAGACGGGTAGCATCCCAAAGGCCATCCTGCGCGTGGCTGAGCAGGATGGCAGCGACATGATCATCATGGGCAGCCGCGGCCTGGGCCTGTTCAAGGGCGCCCTCATCGGCAGCGTCAGCCAGAAAGTAGTAGAGGAATCCAAGGTGCCGGTCATGGTCGTCAAATAAACATTTTTAGTGTATATCCGCATAGAAAAGACTGTTGCAAAGCGCAGCAGTCTTTTTTTGTCCTTTTCTCCTGTCTATCGGGTGCAAAATTTGCTGGATATGAAAAAGCAGCGTTCATAAAGAAAAAAATGTGTGCATAGACCCTATAAAATCTATTTTTGTCTTGCGGGGGGGGACATTCCTTATATAATGGTTATGTCATAGGGGCAGCCGAAACGTGCTGGATATGGCATAACGATGTGGAGAAGGGTTGTGCAGACGTGTTATTCAATTCATACGAATTTATCTTCTTGTTCTTGCCGCTAACGATTATCGGCTTTTTCCTCGTGAGCCGGAAACGGCGTCAGTATGGGACACTTTGGCTGGTACTGGCGTCGTTTTTCTTTTATGGCTGGTGGGACTATTACTACGTGCCGCTGCTGGCAGCCTCCATCTGCTTTAACTATTGGGTAGGCAGGCATTTGGAGACGCTGGCAGCTGGGTACGAAATCCCGAAGGGCGGAGCCGTCAACAAGGATATGCCACAGGCAGCCGCGCGTAAAGGCTGGTTGATTTTTGGCATCATCGTTAACGTCGCGCTGCTGGGGTACTTCAAGTATACGGACTTCTTCCTCGGCACGGTGAATGCAGTAGCTGGTGCGGACTGGTTTGACCTGCCACATATTGTCCTGCCACTGGGTATCTCCTTCTTTACCTTCACCCAGACGGCCTATCTGGTCGATGCCTATCGCGGACAGGCCAGGAATCAATCCTTCCTGACCTACTGTGAGTTCGTGACTATCTTCCCACATTTGATTGCCGGCCCGATCATCAACCACAAAGAGATGATCCCGCAATTCGTAGCGGAAAAGACGTTTCGGGTAGACTGGAATAACATGTCGATGGGCCTGGCTATCTTCGTCATGGGCTTGTTCAAGAAGGTGGTCATTGCAGACACACTCTCCCCGTGGGTTGGCGATATCTTTAATCGTGCAGAATCATTGACCTGTCTGGAGGCATGGTTTGGCGTCTTAGCGTATACGTTACAGCTTTACTTCGATTTTTCCGGTTACAGTGAAATGGCCATTGGCCTGGGCTTGATGATCAATCTCCGGTTGCCGCAGAACTTTGACTCGCCCTATCAGTCGCGCAGCATTATAGACTTCTGGCGTCGTTGGCACATGACGCTGGGTCTGTGGGTCAAGAACTATCTCTACATCCCGATGGGCGGTAACCGGCACGGCCAGCTGAAGAAGATGCGGAATTTGTTCGTCAGCATGCTGATTATCGGCCTTTGGCACGGCGCAGGCTGGACGTATGTTTTCTGGGGCGCTTGGCATGGTGTAATGCTCATGGTCAATCACCTATGGCGCAGCCTGCACATCAATCTGCCGCAGGCGCTTTGCTGGCTCTTGACCATTACCGGCGTCATTATCGGCTGGGTTTTCTTCCGCGCAGCTACTTTTGCAGATGCCTGGAGTATCTTGCTGGCGATGGCGGATTGGCATAATGTTGTTCTGGGCTCTTTGGGTAGCTTCTCTCTTAAGAAATTTGCGGTGGTATGCCTGTTATTCGCTATGATGCCCTTTGTTTATAACCCTCTGAAAATCATGAAATGGTTCAAGCCAAATTGGCAGTGGCTCATTATCCTTTTGGCATTGAGCATAGCATCTTTGTATAAATTTTCTCAGGTGTCGGATTTCCTCTATTTCCAGTTCTAAGGGGGGCGTTATTTTGACAGCAAAAAAATTCTCCACGCTGTTTCTGGGCACTATTTTGGTTTTGGCGATAGTTTCGATAGCTTTGTGGAATGGTGTGGTAAGCAGGACGTTCCGCGTACCTGACGGGCACGGTGACTTAAACCGTCTTGGCAGTGTGGTTTATATCCCTTCCGATACCCCGCAATATAGACCGCAACAGCGCCATAAAGAATTCCGTGATTACCTGCAGGAAGGTGGCACGGAAAATTTCGATGTGTTAACGATTGGAGATTCTTTCAGCAATGGCGGTGGCGGCGCATATTATGAGGACTATTTAGCCAGTGAACATGCTCTAAAGGTATTGAATGTGCCGCAGAAAAATTATGATGCTTTGACGATGTATTACATTTTGGAGCATCTGGGATACATTGATAAGATTCATCCTAAAGTGGTCATTATTGAGACCGTTGGTCGATATGTAGGTCAACGTTACGGCAAGGAAATGCAAGCTGTCCCCGACTTTAATAGAGCTGACTTTGATAATATGTTCCTACTGAACAAAGATCAAGGGAAAGCGGAGGAGAAGGATAGTCAGAAACTCTTTCCAGGGTTGATGATGAAGGCAAATACAAAGTATCTTGTGAATAAGGCAGCAGCCTTGCGTAGTGATTACAAGTTGAGTACGACAACGGATTATGCAGCCATCGAATCCGATTTATTCAGCAACGCAACGCGTACGAAGACACTTTTCTTCTATGATGAGGATTTCAATTATCTGCGCCACCCGATGAACGCAGAAATGGTCAATAAGAACATGAATGACGCTGCCAGCGATATGCGCAAGAAAGGCATTCAAATGGTGTTTATGCCTTGCGTCGACAAATTTGACCTATACTATCCGTACCTAAATGAGGAAGATAAGGCAAGGTGGCCTGAAAATACAGTTTTTGAAGATTTGGATAAGTTGCCAAAGGAATATACCTTCGTAAATACGAAAATGTTGTTAAGACCATTGTTGGCAGAGAATACCAAAGATGTATACTGGCAGGATGATACGCACTGGTCGTGGAAGGCATTTCAAATAGTCGCTGATGCTATGATGCAGGATTTAGCGATTAAATGAAGAAGGCTCGGCAGGAGATTTTCTCTCTTGTCGAGCCTTTTTGGTTGCCGCATTTGATACGTCATTTCGCTAAAACAATTTTCTTCGATGTATAATGGCACCATGAATTAAGACATATCCCAGCCGCCTTTATAATGAATCTCGTGGTATACTGAAGGTACCAATTGAAAGGAGATTCATCATGTCCCGTACACGCCGCCATTTTACTGCCAAGTT
>Ga0256404_1004940_pt1 | contig 24344 bp, 20 predicted proteins | sample RumenRJG_01DNA_FD_185990 | JGI IMG/M metagenome (GOLD analysis project Ga0256404, IMG submission 185990) | Bovine rumen microbial communities from Lethbridge, Alberta, Canada - RJG_01 | ecosystem: Host-associated > Mammals > Digestive system > Stomach > Rumen | place: Canada: Alberta | collected... | reverse complement strand
ACGGCAAGGCTCAGGAGTACAAGGACAGAATGGTCTACAACATCGGCCATTCCCATCTGACTCACAAGGGACCGAAGCCGGCTCCCAATGACAACGACGAAGCAATCTACGCGGCGATCAACGAGCGCGCCTGCTGTGATCCCGTACAGCCGATCATGAAGGAAGCAACTGTCGCTGAGAAGCCCGCAGCGGAAGCTCCTAAGCCTGAGGAGAAGCCCGTAACGATCGCGGTCAAGCCCGAGAGTTCCGTTTCGATCTTACTGTTCAAGACGCCTTCCTGCCCGAACTGCAAGGCAGCGGGAGCGATCCTGGACAAGGCGGGAGTGGAGTATCAGCCGCTCAACGCCAACGAGGAGAGAGAACTGGTTCAGAAGTTTGGAATCAAGCAGGCACCTACACTTGTCCTGGTCAACGGCGATTCTTTTGAGAAGTATCGCGGCGTGTCCGACATCAAGGGATGGTTGATGCACAAATAATGAAATAAAATAGAGCCGCCCGGCAGTGGGATCACTGTCGGGCGATCTTATCGTAACGGCACAAACGGCCAGCGCTCGGCGCAGGCAGCCGTTCATAGATTCATCAAGGGAGGAAAGCAAAATGTATGATATCATCGTAGTCGGCGGAGGCGCCGCGGGAATGACCGCAGCTCTGTATGCGCAGCGCAACGGCAAGAGCGCGCTCGTCATCGAGAAGAACGGTTTCGGAGGCCAGATCACACACTCCCCCAAGGTGGAGAACTATCCCGGAACGCTGCAGATGAGCGGAAACGAGTTCGCCGAGAAGATGCTGGACCAGATCCTGGCACAAGGTGCGGAGATCGAATTTGAGAATGTCATATCCGTGGAGGACCGCGGCGATGTCAAAATTGTGAGGACCGAAGAAGGCGGCGTCTACGAAGGCCTTGCAGTGGTCCTGGCGACGGGAGTCAGGCACCGCATGCTCGGCATTGAGGGCGAAGAGGAACTTGTGGGCGACGGCATCTCTTTCTGCGCGGTATGCGACGGCGACTTCTACACCGGACGGCGCGTGTGCGTGGCCGGCGGCGGCAATTCGGCTCTTCAGGAAGCGATCCTTCTGTCTGAGAAATGCAGTGAAGTTATCATGCTGCAGGATCTGGACTTTTTTACCGGCGAGCAGAAACTTCAGGAAGTCCTGTTCGCGAAGCCCAATGTGAAGACTTTCACCGGTGTGAAGATTGACCGTTTTCTCTCGAAGGACGGCGAACTGTGCGGCCTTGAGGTAGAAAGAACAAAGACCGGCGAGGTGTTCAATGTAGATTGCGACGGCCTTTTTGTGGCGATCGGGCTGATTCCGGAGAATGAGCCCTTCCGCGAGCTGGCTGAACTGAACGGATTCGGATATTTTGACTCAGATGAGCGATGCGAGACCAAGACTCCCGGCATCTATGTGGCGGGCGACTGCCGCAGCAAGACTGTGCGCCAGCTCACGACAGCTGTAGCGGACGGCGCGAGCGCGGCACTGGCGGCATGCAGATACCTGCAGATGAGGTAATACGGAGCAATTGTTATGAATTCTATTATATTCGGTGTAATATTCTGGGTGCTGCTTCTGGGCACGGTCTGGCTTGTCCGGCCGGGGTCCGGACTTTTGCGCATCACGATGGAACGGTGGACCGCAGCACACACGCTTGTCACGGTCCTTGTGCTGGCCGCACTGATCGGTTCGAGCAGTTTCCTGATGACGCTGTGCCCCATGTGGAACGGGGAGATCACCGCGAAACTGATGGAAGAGACCGAGGCCAGGGCTAAGGAGATGGCAGCCGGTGCGGGCAATGAAGAGTGGATGGACACCGCGGCCGCAGCCGTGAGCATGGACGAGCCGAACACGGATCCCGACCGCTACGCGATCAAGAACAAGAATCAGTATGAGCTGATGGCGGACGCTCTTTTGAAAGGGCAGGTCTACCTTGAGTACGGCGACATGGACCGCCGTCTTCTCGAGATGCCCAATCCCTACGACACCAAAGCCAGGAGAGAACTGGGTGTCAGGTATCACTGGGATCATGCTTTCTATAAAGGGCGCTACTATATGTATTTTGGCGTAGTGCCGGTCTTTTTGCTGTTCATCCCGTTTAAGCTGATCACCGGGGCGAGCCTGACGACGTATCACGCGACGCAGGTCTTTGTCGGAATGTCCATAATCGGCCTGTTTCTGTTCTTCCGGCTCTTATCGAAGCGGTTCTTCCCGAAACTGTCCTTTCCGGTCTACCTGTTTCTGGGTGCGGCAATATCAGTGACGAGCATGGTGCACTGTGTCGCCAAGCCTGCCATGTACATGACGGCATTCGCGGCGGCTTTCTGTATGGAGATCTGGAGCGTCTACTTCTATGTCAAAGCAGTGTGGGCCACAGAAGATGAGAACCGGGCCATTTTCCGGGCTTTTCTCGGCGCGCTTTTCGGGGCGCTCGCGTTCGGGTGCCGTCCGTCCATCGCGCTCGGAAACCTGATCGTGATCCCGTGCCTGATCGTCTTTTTGCGAGGGCACAAATTCAGCGGGAAGCTGCTTTTGAAACTGGCGGCGGCAGCTTCGCCCTACATCATAATCGGTGCGCTGCTCATGTTCTACAACTACATCCGTTTTGAGAATCCCTTTGAATTCGGTCAAAGTTATCAGCTGACCGTGGCCGACCAGTCCGCCTACGGAAGCCTGTTCTCGAGGCTGAGCGCCCGCGGGCTTTTAAACGGGGCGACCTTCTTCCTGACCCGCTCCGAAGACCTGGTCGCCGAGTTCCCCCACATCGTGGAGGGAGGCGTGTTCTACACCTATCCGGTGTTTGGCGCGGGGCTCTTCGCCCTTACCAATAAAAAGACACGCACCGCGATCAGGGCCAATAAATTTGTCCTGTTTCTTCTGGGCGGAATCGCGACGATCGGCGTCATCATCATGATGGACGTCGTCTGGACACCGTATCTGCTGGCGCGCTACAGAGAAGATATGATGTGGCTTCTGGGCATGCTCGTGTTTCTTGCGGTGGGAATGCGGTATACGGATGGAAAAGGAGCTGGTACCGCAGAATCTGCGGCTATCGCTGAGGTAGATTCCGGACCGGGGCCGGCAGCGGAAACTTCTACTGAACTTGCTGTGGAGCCTTGTGAGGAAGCTAAAGAATTCAGTTCGGCGATCTGCCTGCTTTCCGTTTTTTCGATCCTGGTCTGCGCGTTTGTGTTCGTGCAGCTTGATATGAAGCATTTTCTGCCGGAGCAGATTGAGGTTATTAAGAAGCTTGTGGGTGCGCTGACGTTCGGGCTGTGAAAAAAGGACTGCCGCAAATGCGGCAGTCCCTTTTTTATTGTGTTATTCAAGATTCAGTTTACGATCCAGCAGCAGCCATGTAATGACGCCGAAGAAGGCGGTCTGGGCCAGCAGGAACAGGATCATGCCGCCCTGGGCAATGTAGAGGGACCGGAGGGTGTCAGCTTCGAAGATCTGTCCGAAGGAATCGAAGATTCCGAAGTACATGCCTGCGCGGCTGAAGATCGTTGTGAGGGTCGTGCCGATCATGTTGAAGCCGATCAGAGCGACAATGCTCATCAGGATGCGATGGTCATTGAACTGATGGCCGATGGCAATACCCGCGTAGATGCGGACGATGGAAGCCGCTGCGCCTAAGATGATCATCAGCAGGAAGAGGATGGTGGTGGCAAGTGCGCTCGGCAGGCGCTCAAACAGTTCCGGGTGGGAGAAGATTTCCGCGAAGCCCTCGAACATGCCGAATCCGCCGGCGCCCAGAGCGGAGAGGAAGATCGCAAGGAAGGAGACAACTGTGCTCAGCATGGACCAGATCAGGACGCTGAGGACTTTGGAAGCGATCAGCGTGGCAGTATCTGTGGGCAGGGAGAACATCAGGTAGCCTTCCAGACCCAGAAGATTTTTGTAAAAACGGGTCACGGACAGCACACAGGTCATGATGATAATTGCCAGAATGAGGATGCCGTACAGCATAAAGAGCAGGATGCCGGGGAGTCCGCTCATGAAGTCATCCGGCAGGAACTGGATGCTCAGTCCTGTAATAAGGGCAAAGCCCAGCGTTGCCGCGTAGAGGGGCAGCATGATGCGCCCGAAAGCTTTCATTTCATATCCGATTAATTTCAGAAGCATCTGTACACCTCCCGGAAATACCCGTCGATGCTCTTGCCGGTTCTCTCCCGGAGCGCGTCGGCGTTCTCATGCAGCGCGATCGTGCCATTCTGTAAGAAGACCACTTCGTCAAGGATCGGTTCCACGTCTGTGATCAGGTGAGTGGAGATCAGGACCAGCGCGTTCTCAGAATAGTTTGTCAAAATAGTGCGCAGTATATAGTCTCTCGTAGCGGGATCCACACCCGCGATGGGCTCGTCGAGCAGGTAGACCCTGGCTTCACGGCTCATAGTGAAGATGAGCTGTACTTTCTCCCGGGTGCCCTTGGACATCTTGCCGAGGGGCATGGTTCCGGTCACACCGAGGGCCTCGAGCATGTCCGCTGACTTGGCCGGATTGAAGTCCGCGAAGAATTCGTGGTAGAAAGCGGTCAGCTGGTCGAGGTTCATCCACTGGGGCAAAAAGTCGCGGTCCGGCAGGTAGGAGACGAACGCCTTGGTCTGGGGACCGGGGAGCATGCCGTCTATGGTGACCATACCCGCCGTCGGGGTCAATAGGTGCTGCGCGAGCTTGATCAGGGTCGTCTTGCCGCTTCCGTTGGGGCCGACAAGGCCTACGATCCTGCCGCTGTCCAGGGACAGGTCGATATTTTTCAGAGCCTGTATGCTGCCGTAGTTCTTGGACAGGCTTCTGCATTCAAGAATACTCATATCAGGTTTCCTCCTTGTGTTCATTGCTGTTCTCGTCCCGAACTGTATTCGGGCTGATTTTATCCCGGACCGTATCCAGGATCTGTTCGCCGCTCATGCCAAGGTCCCGGAGTCTTGCGATGAATTCAGAGACGATCTCTTCACTCATCGATTTCCGCAGGTCCAGGAGAGCGTCAGCGTCTTCCGTGATAAAGCGTCCGGCGGTCCTCTGGGAGTTTACCAGCCCGCTTCGCTCCAGTTCGGAAAGCGCTCTCTGCATTGTGTTTGGGTTGACACCGGCCTCCAGTGCGAGATCGCGGACGGAAGGGAGACGGGAGCCGGGCGGGTAAGCGCCGCTCGCGATATTCCTCTTGAGCGTGTTCACGATCTGCAGATAGATGGGGGTGTTATCATTGAAGTTCCATGCCATGATTCCCTCCGCTATCATTGATTGATGTTTTATACTGTCTTATTGTACTAAGTGGTTAATACAATAAGACAGTAATACACTCTGCAGGGAATGTCAATAGCTTGCGTCATTTTTTTTAAAAAGCTTATAATGACAGATGAGGTGCTGCTGCGAAGAAGAGAATAACAGAGGAGTGACCAGGTGAAAGAAGAAAAAATCGTCCATCCGATCCCGCCGCTCTACAGGGCGGATTCGGAAATATTGATACTGGGAAGTTTCCCGTCGGTGAAGTCGAGGGAGTCGGCCTTTTTCTACGGGCATCCGCAGAACCGCTTCTGGAAGGTGATGGCGGAGGTATTCGGGGACGAGGTGCCCCGGGATGTGCCTGAGCGCCGCAGTTTCCTGATCCGCCATCGGATCGCGGCCTGGGATGTGATCCATTCCTGCACGATCCGGGGATCGTCGGACGCCAGCATCAAGGATGTAGTGGCCAATGACCTGACGGTGATCCTGAACAAAGCGCCGATCAGGCAGATCTATGTGAACGGCAGGACTGCGGAGAAGATGTATAAGAAGTACATAGAACCGTCGATCGGAAGAAAGGCAGTGTGTCTGCCGTCTACGAGTCCGGCCAACGCAGCCTGGTCGCTGGAGCGGCTGGTCGAAGCCTGGAAAGCCGTGCGGGAGTAAGGCGCTGCTCTTATGGCGCATCGGCAGCATATTTGCTACAATAGACCTGTGACCGGCTTAATGATGCCGGCACAGGTACTTTTATATAAGCCGCTTTTTTGAAGGGAGAGTATTATGATGCATTATATAGAAAATGACCGGATCAAAGTCGCAGTCGCAGATCACGGCGCGGAGCTCAGCGGAATCTATGACAAGAAGAGAGGCCACGAGGTGGTCTGGCAGGCGGATCCCAAGTACTGGAACCGCCACGCGCCCGTCCTGTTCCCGTTTGTGGGCAAGGTCTGCGGCGGACAGTACCGCTACAAGGGAGTCGGCTATTCCATGGGACAGCACGGTTTCGCTCGCGATATGGACTTCACGCTGGTCGGCAAAACAGAGAATTCCATCACTCATGTGCTGCGCTCCGATGAGGTGACTCTGGCAAAATATCCCTTCGAATTCGAACTTGAGATCACCCACCGCATCGAGGACAACAAGGTCTTCGTGGAGTGGAAGGTAACCAATCCGGCCGAGGATGAGCCGCTGTATTTCTCCATCGGCGCGCATCCCGCTTTCAATGTCCCGGTCCTGCCGGGCACAAAGAAGGACGACTATTACGTCAGCTTCGATGGAAAAGAAGAGCTGGAGTATGTATTCCTTGATCCTGTCGCGGAAGCAGCGGACGCCGAGAATCCGCACAAACTTGTGCTGGACGGCGGCTTTTTGAAAGTGACAATGGACCTGTTCGACAATGATGCTTACATTTTTGATCACGGTCAGGTGGAAAAGGTCGCAATCTGCTATCCGGATAAGACTCCTTATGTCACTATTGAATGCAAAGGATTTCCGTCTGTGGGCGTATGGTCCAAGCCCAAGACCGACGCGCCTTACATCTGCCTCGAGCCCTGGATCGGGCGCGTGGACAACAAGGGATTTACCGGCGAGCTGCCCGAGAAGTTTGAGGAGCAGTGCGCGCAGCCCGGAGAGAGCTTTGAATCGGTCTACACGATCACGGTGGATTAAGAGACTGCATAGCAGTTATGTTTTGATCAAGGGAGGAAAATATGCTGTCCATTAACATGAGTGACGTTATGAACGTCATTAATTCAATCAGGACCTACCTGATCGCGATAGGTATCATCATTGCAGTCGCGATCCTGATCCAGCTTCTCGTGAGCAGGATGGCCAAGCCGGGGAAGCGCCTCATCAGAGGAACTGCCTTTATCGCGGCGGTCGCAGGGATCTGCATCTGCGTGAACCTGATCTGCATCGGTCCGATGAGCACAATGCTCGACCTGATCAGCGGAAGCGGCACGATCACGGAAGAGACCTCGAAGGAAGCTTCTGAGCTGGCAGTCGAGATCGCGGAAGAGGGAACGATGCTCTTACAGAACGATGGAGTTCTTCCCCTGGCAGCGGGGACAAAACTCAATGTTTTTGGCTGGGCTTCCACAAATCCCATGCTGGGAGGCGGCGGATCCGGCGCCCTGAACACAGCTTATGAGTCCGTAAGCCTTCTGCAGAGCCTGAACGACGCGGGCATTGAGACCAACACCGAGCTGAGTGATTTCTACACTGCTTACAAGGCGGACCGCCCTGTCTGCGGCATGTGGGCGCAGGACTGGACGCTGCCGGAACCCAATGTCAGCAAATATACAGACAGTATGATGTCGAACGCCAAGGCGTTCTCTAACACGGCTATGATCGTGATCTCAAGACCCGGCGGGGAGGGGGCAGACCTTCCCAATGACGTTCAGGCGATCATCGACGGAACATATCAGGACGGAACGACCTACAGAGCGGCGACTTATGACGACACCCTCAATGAGGGCAATGACTGGAATGCCGGCGACCACTATCTGCAGCTGAATAACCGCGAGAAGGAGATGGTCGCTCTGGTATGTCAGAATTTTGCGAACGTAATCGTCGTCTACAACGGATCCAACGCTTTTGAGTTCGGCTTTGTCAAAGAATACCCTCAGATCAAGGGTCTTATCTGGGCGGCTCCCGGCGGGCATATCGGAATGACCGCTCTGGGCGAAGTCGTATCCGGCAAGGTCAACCCCTCTGCCAGGACAGTCGACACACTGGTCTATGACCTCAAGGCGACTCCCTGGTGGAACAACTTCGGCGACTTCAACTACACCAACATGGACGAGTTCAAGTACACTTCCGTCGGCTTTACGGGAACCGAGTCCACATCCATACCTTCTTTTGTAAACTATGTTGAAGGTATTTATGTCGGTTACCGCTTCTATGAGACCGCCGCAGCGGAAGGTCTGATCAACTATGACCAGGTCGTCCAGTACCCCTTCGGCTACGGACTGTCCTACACGACCTTCACGCAGAAGATGAGCGAGATCACGGACAACGGCGATACGATTTCCTTCACAGTTGACGTCACCAACACCGGCAAGACTGCAGGTAAGGATGTCGTGGAAGTTTACTCCAATCCTCCGTATACAAACGGCGGCATTGAAAAAGCAAGCGCAAATCTTGTACAGTTTGAGAAGACAGGTCTCCTTGAGCCCGGTGCCACCGAGACAGTCAACATCGTAGTCAGCAAGGAAGAGCTGATGTCTTACGATGATAAGAACGCCAAGGGCTATGTCCTCGAAGCGGGAGACTATGAGATTTCCATCAACACGGATTCTCACCACAAGATCGAATCCAAAGTATTCAACGTTGCAGAGACCCTCACTTACAGCGGCGAGAATAAGCGCGCAAGTGATCAGGTCACGGCTGTGAACCAGTTTGATTACGCGGCCGGAAACGTCGAGTATCTGTCCCGCGCGGACAAGTTCGCGAACTATGCGGCAGCCACTGCCGCGCCCGCAAGCTTTGAAATGGCAGCGGATGCCAAGGCGGCCTTTTACAATATCAGCAACTATCTGACAGCGGAGACGGCTGCGGCAGATGAGGACCCGAACGCGGCGGCAGTTACGACCGGCGCCGATAACGGACTTAAGCTCGTAGATATGCGCGGTCTTGATAAGAACGATCCCAAGTGGGATCAGCTGATGGATGAGATGACTCTGGACGACATGAACGCGCTGATCTCCCTGGGCGGTTATCAGACCAATTCTGTCGACAGCATCGGCAAGGTCCGCACCAACGACTGCGACGGCCCTGCCTCCATCAACAATAACTTCACAGGTGTAGGTTCCATCGGTTTCCCTGTCGGCGTAACCGTCGCGGCGACATGGAACAAGGACCTGGCTTACAGATTCGGCGAGAGCATCGGCAAGATGGCCAATGAGATGGATGTCTCCGGCTGGTACGCGCCGGCCATGAACAACCACAGAACCGCTTTTGCAGGCCGCAACTTCGAGTATTATTCCGAAGATCCCGTCCTTTCCGGACACATCGCGGCGAACGCGGTCAAGGGATCCCAGGATTACGGCGTCTACGCTTACATGAAGCATTTCGCGTTAAACGACCAGGAAGGAAATCGCTGCGATATGCTCTGCACATGGTGCGGCGAGCAGGCGATCCGCGAGATCTACTTAAAGCCCTTCGAGAAATGTGTCAAGGACGCGGACTGTCTGGCAGTCATGTCCTCCTTCAACTACATCGGCAACCGCTGGGCAGGCGGCAGCTCATCTCTCTGCAAGAATGTCCTCCGCGATGAATGGGGCTTCAGAGGATTTGTCGAGACGGACTATTTTGGCGTGTACGGCTACATGAGCGCCGACCAGGCGATCCGCAACGGTACAGACCTGATGCTGGTCAACTATCCTACAGCGACCAACGACGTACAGTTCCGCGATACAAACGGCGCGAAGCAGGCAATGCGCGAGTCAGCGAAGAATATTCTCTACGTCGTCGCCAACAGCCGTCAGTACGATCCCGCAAACCTCAACACAGGTATAGCGAAGTGGAAGATCATCATGTACGCTGCCGACGCGGTCGTGACACTTTTCTGCCTTGCGCTTCTCGCCAAGTTCTTCGGCAACTACAGAAAGAGAAAAGCAGGATTAATGAAATGATCCGGAAAATCAGGGTGCTCCCCGTGCAAAATATTGCGCGGGGGGCTTTTTTTCTCCCCACTTCGAGGTGAAGTGTGGAATTTTCCCCAACGGCATAAAATCTGGCAATTGAGTTCAAAGGGAGATTGTTCCATAATACCCCATATGTGGAATGATCATTAAATGGTAATAAGAATTTGCCGCCGGAGAAGGCGGCGGAACGGAGAGTATCAGAATTATGGTATACGCATTACTGGCAACAATTCCTTTTTTGACAGCGCTCGTGCTGATGGTGGGCTTTAAGTTCTCGTCAGGCAAATCCCTGATCATCTCACTGATCGTGACGATCATACTGGCAGTCGCGGTCTGGCAGATGGAAGTGCCCACAGTTCTGGCATATTTTGTCTACGGCGCGCTCAAGTCACTGGATCTGCTGCTGATCATAAGCGGCGCAATCCTGCTGCTCAACACGCTCAAGCAGACCGGAATCATGCAGGTCATCAACGAGGGTTTTCAGAAGATCACACCGGATCCCCGTATCCAGGCGATCATCATCGCTTACATGTTCGGAGCATTCATTGAAGGCGCGGCCGGTTACGGAACACCCGCAGCGCTTGCAGCGCCTCTTCTGGTCGGCCTGGGATTCCCTCCCGTGGCAGCCTGCTCGGTCGCGCTGATCTCCAACAGCACGCCGGTTCCCTTCGCGGCAGTAGGCACACCGATGCTGACCAATATGACGAACCTGTCCAGCGCTGTGTCCGAGCAGCTCGGAATCCCGCTGGATGAATTCACTGCGGCAGTCACACACAAGACGGTCCTCTATCTGGGACTTGCGGGCTTCATCGTGCCGATCCTGCTGGTGGTGACACTGGTTATGTTCTACTCCACAGGCAGACGGATGAAGAGTATCGTCGAGATGATCCCCTTCTGCCTGATGGCATCCTGCTCCTTTGTGATCCCGTATTATTTCCTGGGAACTTACCTCGGACCTGAGTTCGCGTCCATTATCAGCGCATGCATCGGACTGGTTGTGACAGTTCTGGCAGCCCGCGCAAAGGTCTTCGTGCCCAAGCATGTATGGTACTTCTATGATATCGAACACGACGAAGTGATCATGCCCAAGGAGATCTTCGGAACAGTCAGCCGCAGGAAACTTCTCAAGGCCTGGACGCCTTACCTGATCATCGCGATCATCCTGCTGCTTACCCGCGTTCCCCAGTTCGGACTGCGCGCGCTGCTCAACTCCGCGGCCATCCATGTGGAGAATATCCTCGGCGTCGAGGGACTCAATTATGACTTCGCGCTGATCTACAATCCCGGCCTTACGCCTTTCATTCTGGTGGCGATCGGCACAATGCTGGCCAACCGCAAGAACCTGAGCAAAGAAGACGTGAACTTTGTGTTCAGCGCAACCGGCAAGCAGGTGCTGACCATTGCCATGGCTCTCGTGAGCGGTATCGCAATGGTGCAGATCATGCTGGGCTCCGGCCTCAACAACTCCGGCCTTGACAGCATGATCACCCAGATCAGCACAACGATCGTGGCGAATATCGGAAGGGCCTTCCCCTTCATCGTTCCTCCGCTGGGCGTCTTCGGCGCGTTCGTATCCGGATCCTGCACGGTCTCCGGCGTCATGTTCGGACCTCTGGAATTCCAGACCGCACAGATCCTGGGCTTCCCCGCAGCATCCATGATCGCTCTGCAGATGGCAGGCGGCGCGATCGGCAACATGATCTGCATCCACAATGTCGTCGCGGTTTCGTCCACTACGGAAGCGACGGGAAATGAAGGAAAGATCATTTCCATGAATATTCTGCCTTGCGCGGTGTATGTGATCCTGGTGCTGGCTGTTTACCTGATCTTCGGATAGAGCAGCGCATTAGCGCAAAAAGTGAAATAACTGCCGCTCACCGGAATCTCATTTCCGGGAGCGGCAGTCTTTTATGTATCCGGAGGAAAAAAGGCGCAGGAGAGTGGCTCACAGAGGAATGGGGATTAAGGCCTCTCTTGCCTATTGAACTAAGATTCTTTATAATATATTCTTAACTGGCATGTTTTACCCGGAAAAAGCGGGTGTGTCAGACGCTGCAGCAGGAATACAGGAGATAACAGTGGATAAGATAGCGGTCTTGATACCATGCTATAACGAGGAGAAAACGATCGGCAAGGTAGTATCCGATTGGAGGAAGTCTCTTCCGGAAGCAATGGTCTATGTATATGACAATAATTCTACCGACAGGACGGCAGAGATCGCCCTTGAGGCGGGAGCTGTGGTCAGGCACGAGTACCAGCAGGGAAAGGGCAATGTGATCCGCAGGATGTTCAGGGAGATCGACGCCCGGTGCTACATCATGGTGGACGGAGATGATACATACCCTTCCGAATACGGCAGGCAGATGGCGGAGCTGGTCCTTACGAAGAATGCGGATATGGTGGTTGGCGACAGGCTTTCTTCCACATATTTTGAAGAAAATAAGAGACCTTTTCACAATCTGGGGAACAGTCTGGTGAGAGGCAGCATCAACCGCCTGTTTAAGACCAATATCAGAGATATCATGACGGGCTACAGGGCTTTCAGCTTTCTGTTCGCCAAGAGTTTTCCGGTTCTCTCCAAGGGATTTGAGATCGAGACGGAGATGAGCATTCACGCCGTTGAGAAGAACATGAGGATCGAGAATGTCATTATTGAGTACAGGGACAGGCCCGAAGGAAGCGAGTCCAAGCTCAATACCTATTCGGACGGCATGAGGGTCCTGTCGACGATCTTCAGGCTGTACAAGAATTACAAGCCGATGTACTTCTTCGGCTGGCTGAGTGTGATCCTGTTTGTTCTGATGGCGCTTTTATTTGCACCTGTATTTGCAGAGTACGCTCAGACAGGACTCGTGCCGCGGTTCCCGACGCTGATCGTCTCGGGATTTATCGGATTGTGCGGCGTTTTGTCTCTGTTTACGGGGCTGATCCTCACAACGCTGGCGGAAAAGGACAGACAGGAATTCGAATTCCGTCTCACTGTTATAGAGAATATCTATCATTATCTTCTAAAAAACCGGTGATATCTTTCAGGAAGATGTGCATACTAATGCATGGCAAAAGAGTGATGGATATAGTATAATAATTTGGTTACAGAAATATTACTGTTTTTGTGTTATACTTGACACATGGTTTCTTACAGAATGACAAGAACCTTTCAGGAACACAGGAGAGAGCGAGTGGCGAAGAAAGTACGTGTTTTACATATCGCGGAAGCGCCGGGAGGCGTAGAGCGATACTTAGTCGCCTTGCTGACTAAGTTAAAACAGAATTATAGTGATGAGCTTGAGCATATTCTCGTGTGTTCGGATTCTATTGATGCGAAGAAATTTTCCGGTATAGTTTCTAAAGTGGAGCATGTAGCGGATATGCATCATCCGATCAATGCAGGATCCGATTTCCGAAGTGTTATGGAAGTCAGAAAGCTGATCAATAAGTATAAACCCGACATTGTTTACTGCCACAGCTCGAAGGCTGGGGCGATCGGAAGGCTCGCGAACATAGGCCTGAAGAACAGACAGGGAAAGAAGAATATCAGTGTCTACAATGCGCACGGCTGGGCTTTTAATATGAAAGGCGCCGACAAGAAGCTGATCAGATCTTATGTTATGATCGAGAAGATGCTCGCGCCGATCACAGACAGCATTATCTGCATTTCTGAGTTTGAGAAGAATACGGCGCTGTCCCACGGAATCTGCGAGCCCTCAAAGCTTCATGTCATCTACAACGGCATTGACTTTGATGAGGAAACTGTGGTGCACTCGAAGCCGCTGGATATGAAGGGGATTCCGGAAGATGCTTATGTGGTCGGAACGGTCGGACGGCTCGCGACACAGAAAGCGCCCGATGTGTTTGTCAAGGCTGCTTCCGTTATCAAAAAGCGGATTCCCGAGGCTTTTTTCGTCATTGTCGGCGACGGACTCAACAGGAAGGAAACGGAGAAACTTGTCAAGGAATACGGCCTTCAGGATTCATTTCTGATCACCGGCTGGGTGAATGATCCCTTTAATTACATCTGCAACTTCGATGTGGCGATGCTGATGAGCAGATGGGAGGGGTTCGGACTCGTCCTTCCCGAGTATATGCTGATCAAGAAGCCAATCGTGGCGTCGAATGTCGATGCAATACCGGAGATCATCCAGGATGGCGTCAACGGCCTCCTTGTGGAGAGAGAAGATTACTACGGAGCCGCGGAAGCGGTGGTGAGACTGCACGATGATCCGAAGCTGAGAGATTACCTGGTGAGCAATGAGGCCAAGATCGTGAAGGACCGGTTCAACGTGGAGAGGACAGCCAAAGAGCACAGAGACCTGTTCATGCGCCTGGCAAAAGGAGAAGAGGCAGAAGGGAATGAAGACTGATTTACCTCTGCTTCACTAATACATACAAATGATCTCGGCGGAACTACCGCAGATCGGGATAGATGATCCAGTCTTTCCCGGCGGCGGGTGTTCCGCCGCATTTTGTGCTGTAAATAAGAAAAATTTGATTATTTGTCGGAAATCTTATACACTTATCTCTGTATGGGCTACCGATACACTTAACAACGGAAGAGTAATATGATAACGATCAAAGAAATTGAAGAAAAATCAATGACGCCCGAAAAGAGGGCAATGGCAAAAAATGACCTGTTTGCCTTTTATATCGGAAGACCGCTTTCCTACGCGCTGACGATCCCGTTCCTGTACACGAATCTCACCCCGAATACGATCTCCATGATCTCGATCGTTCCTGCGGTGCTCGGATTTATCGCGGCTTGCGCCGCAAGGTCGAAAGCGGGCATGATCGTAAGCTGGATCCTGTTCTTTATGTGGAATCTTCTCGACGGAGTGGACGGCAATGTCGCCAGATACAGGAAGCAGTTTTCAAAGATGGGAAGTGTCTATGATGCCATGGCGGGCTACATTGCCTCCGCGCTCATGTTCTATGCGGCAGGAATCATGGCCGCGCACAGCGCCGGACCGCTCGTAAGGGGAGGCCTGGTGACGGCGGAGCTGCTTGTGATCTGCGGCGGGCTGACGGCGATCGTGGACCTCCTTCCGAGGCTTGTCATGCACAAAGCGGTCACGACCACGATGGACAAGGATGCCGTGAAGGATGTCATGGATAAGGCAGATTACGGGATCGTAAAGACGATCGCGCTGAACCTGCGGTCCTGCGCCGGCGGCGCGCAGGTACTGCTGCTCGCGGCGATCCTGCTTAATATCACGGATCTGTATACGATCTGCTATTTGCTGTTCAACACGGCGGTAATGGTGATATCTCTGCGGTCTGTATTAAAGGAGAAGGGTTGAAAATGAATGTCGCGATCATCATCGCAGGGGGATCAGGGCACAGAATGGGTTATGATATCCCCAAGCAGTTTATTAATGTATATGATAAGCCTGTTCTGATCTACACGCTGGAGGGCTTTCAGCGGCATCCGGAGATCGATGCCATCGAAGTCGTCTGTATTGACGGATGGCATGATATCGTATGGGCTTACGCCAGACAGTTCGGTATCGATAAACTCAAGTGGATCGTACCGGGCGGCGGGACGGGACAGGAATCCATCCGCAACGGCGTCTATAATCTCGAAGGCAAATGCAAGGATGATGACATTATCATCATACATGACGGGATCCGGCCTCTGGTGGACGCGACGGTCCTCTCCGATGTCATCATCAAGTGCAGGAAATACGGGAACGCGGTGACATCCCTTCCCTATAATGAGCAGATCTTTGTGGTCGACGATGAGATCAGCACGGTCAAGTATATCCCGCGCGAGACGCTCAGGAGAGTCTCCACACCGCAGGCTTACCGTTTCGGCAAGCTGGACTGGGCTTATCATGAGGCGTTCGAGAAGGAGATCGGGATCTACGGCTCTTCTTATACCAATACCATGATGGTGGAACTTGGAGAGAGGCTCTATTTTGCCGCGGGTTCCGACAAGAACATCAAACTCACGACCAAGGATGATCTGGAGATGTTCAAGGCCTATCTCAAGGCTGACAGGGACAACTGGCTGAAATAGAGGAAGAGCGGGATGAATTTATACGACAACGCATACTATATTGAAGATGTCAGAAGGACCGCTCTGACAGACCTCCCGTGGGACCGGCTCAGGGACAAGGCAGTCCTTATTTCGGGCGCGACGGGTCTGGTGGGGAGTTTTCTGACCGACGTGCTGATGGAAAGGAACCTGCAGGGAATGAATTGCAGGATCTACGCCCTCGGCAGAAGTGAAGAGAAGGCGAAAGCCAGATTCGGAGAGCTCAGCAGACATCCGCTGTTTTCCTTTATTCCTTATGACATCAATCTTCCTTTCGTCCGGGAGGACCTGGGGAAAGTTGATTTTGTGCTGCATCTGGCGTCCAACACGCACCCTGTGCAGTATTCCACGGACCCCATCGGAACGATCACGACCAATATCATAGGCCTTCAGAACATGCTGGAGTTTGCCTGCGCACACGGCGCTGAGCGGTTTGCTTTCGCCTCCTCCAACGAGATCTACGGGGAGAACCGCGGAGACATCGAACTCTTCGGCGAGGAGTACTGCGGCTATATCGACTGCAACACCCTAAGGGCTGGATATCCGGAGAGCAAGAGGTGCGGAGAGGCCCTCTGCCAGGCTTACCGGAAGCAGAAGGGGATCGACGTCTGCATTCCGAGGCTGACGCGCTCTTACGGACCGACTATGCTGATGACGGACACCAAAGCGATCAGCCAGTTCATCCGAAAGGGGATCGCCGGCGAGGACATCGTCCTTAAGTCAGCCGGGACCCAGTTTTACAGTTACACTTATGTGGCGGACGCTGTGAGCGGCCTTTTGACGGTACTTCTTAAGGGAGAGAGCGGAGAGGCCTACAACATCGCGGATGAGGCTTCCGACATGCAGCTGCGCGATCTCGCGGCTCTGATCGCGGAAAACGCGGGGACGAAGGTGGTCTTCGAGATCCCGGACGCGGTAGAGGCGCAGGGATACAGCAAAGCAACCAAGGCCAGGCTGAACGGGTCGAAACTCAAGGCGCTCGGCTGGCAGCCCGCGTACGATCTCCGCAGCGGGATCAAGAGGACAATGGACATCCTGAAACAGAACTGATCTCTCATCACGGGGAGAATTACGAAATGGGCAAAACGAAACAGTCAGATTTTCCGATCGACTTTGTAATATTGTGGGTGGATGACAGCGATCCTGAGTGGAGAGAGCAGAGACGCCGCTATGCGCCGAAGGATCACTTTCTGGTGGACGACGGCGAGGCGAGATACCGCGACTGGGAGACGCTCCGCTACTGGTTCCGCGCAGTGGAGAAATTTGCTCCCTGGGTTCACAGAATCTATTTTGTGACCTGCGGGCATGTTCCCTCCTGGCTGAACACGGATGCGGAGAAACTGGTCCATGTCAGACACTCCGACTACATTCCGGAGGAGTATCTTCCGACCTTCAGCTCCCATCCCATCGAGCTCTGCCTCAACAGGATCCCGGAGCTGTCTGAGCACTTTGTATATTTTAACGATGATATGTTTATCCTCCGGAGCATACCGAAGGAAATCTTTTACCGGGACGGAAAGCCTGTCCATCAGGCAAGGCTTCACGCGATCAGGCCCGGAAAGATCGGGGCGATCATGCCGCATATTTATCTCAATAACACAGAAGTCATCAACGAGCACTTCGACATGCATCAGGTTCTTAAAAAGGACAGGGACAAGTGGTTTTCGGTTCCCAAAAACGGGATCAAAACAGTGCTGGAGAACATGTACTGCAGCCAGTTCAAGATGTTCCCGGGCTTCAAGGACGAGCATCTTCCGGTGCCGATCCTCAAGAGCACGATGGACACGATCTGGAAACTGAACGGCGGGAGGCTGGACGATACCTGCCGGCACCGCTTCAGAGACGTCAGGGATGTCAGCCAGTATGTCTTCCGCTACTGGCAGATGGCCAGCGGAAATTTTGTCCCCGAGAGGCTCGCGAATCTCGGCGCACACTACACGATCAGCGCCGATGAAAAATCCCTTAAGGCCCTCTGCAGCGATGTGGCCGGCGGGAAATACAACCTTATGTGCCTGAATGACGCGGACGGGATCCACAGTCACGAGGAATTCCTGCTGGCGAAGGAGCAGCTTCTGGCAGCTTTTGAAAGCCTTCTGCCGGAGAGATCTGTGTATGAAAAAGAAGAGTAGATGACAGTATCCGGTGAACGGGTGAGTGAGACTATGAAGCCTATTGGTATTTTGACTTTTCACAGAGCGTCCAATTACGGAGCAGTACTGCAGGCCTATGCGCTGCAGAAGGTTTTTGACGAAAAAGGGCACAAGGCCGTCATCGTGGATTACCGATGCCCGGCTGTAGAGGAGGGGCACAGGCCGTGGGGACTGTTCAAGCGCCACAGATTTCCTGTTGTACTGCTTCGCTGTCTGGTGGCGGTCAGAAAAGACATCCTTTTTGGCGCGTTCCGAAGAAACAGACTTGCTCTTTCCGTTCCGGTACCGGCGGAGGACCTTGAAAAAGAGAAGGACAATTACTCGCTTTTTGTATCGGGATCCGATCAGGTCTGGAACGATGTCTTCTCCGGAATGGACCCCGCTTATATGCTGACCTTTGCGGACGAGCAGCAGAGGTATTCTTATGCCTGTAGCTTCGGATTTGACAGCTTTCCCGAGGGAACAAAGGAATTGTACAGGGAATGGCTTTCCGGGATGCAGTGTGTCTCCGTGAGGGAGAACAGGGCGGCCGACCTGGCCGGAGAGATCGGCTGTGAGGCCAGAGTGGATCTCGATCCCACGCTCCTGCTTTCCGGGGAGAAGTGGGAGGAGTTTATGACTCCCGCCGCAGCTGTCAAACCGTACATCTTTGTATATACCGTGAATCCGCCTGTTCACCTGCTGGATGCCGCCCGGGAACTATCCCGCAGGACCGGCGCCGAAATACTGTATCTGAACAATCAATATAAGAACGACAGGGACCTTAAGAGACTGCGCTACAGGACGCCCGAAGAGTATGTAGGACTGATCGCCGGCGCGGAATATGTACTGACCAATTCATTTCACGGCACTGCTTTCGCTGTTTTGTTTAAGAAAAAACTTAAGGTGGAGCTGGAGACCGCGAAGAAATTCAATGTAAGGAGCAGAGATCTGCTGAGCAGCTGCGGACTGTGGCAGTGCGTCCTGAAAAACAGCGAAGAAGACTATGTTTTTGGCGCTGACTGGGCTGAGGCGGACCGCAGGCTCGGCGTGATGCGTGAAAGATCCCTGAAATATATAGATCTGATCGCCGACAGGGCGGATCAGATCGAGAGGTGATTAATTTCTTTAATGAGCCGGGAAAGTAAACTAGCAAAAAATACATTCATATTATCGATTGGAACCTTTCTGCCTAAGCTGGCTTCGTTCATAACACTCCCCATCCTCACCGGGTATCTGACCCACAGAGAGATGGGAACTTATGATCTGATCATAATCATGGAGTCGCTCTTTCTGCCGACCGTGACTTTTCAGATCCAGACGGCTGCCTTTCGTTTTCTGATCGATGCCAGAGGGAACTTTAAGAAGGTCAAAGAGATCGTGACGAGTATAACGGCGTTTACCGTTCCGATCTCAGTTGCCGCGCTGCTCATCCTTTATGCGTGTCTGGGAAATGTTGACAGCACAGTGCGGTTACTGATCTGTCTGTACTTCCTGATGGACCAGCTGGTCAACGTCGCGAGACAGATCTGCAGAGGCCTGAATGACAACCTGGTCTACTCGATCAGCGCGATCATATCCTCTCTGGGGAAAATGATCTTCGCGGTGGTCTGCGTCTACTGGATGCGGGCGGGTCTTTTGGGAACGGTCATAGCGCTTTTCATGTCGGTACTGTTCTCCTTTGTCTATCTGGTCTTCAGTGCCAAACTCTACCGTTATATTTCTCTGACGGCCTTCAGTAAAGACAAACTCACAGAGATGCTCACGTATTCCTGGCCTATGGTGCCCAACTGCATGTCTTCCTGGGTCATGCGCGTGTCAGACCGCCTGGTAGTGAATTTCTTTATGGGAGTTGAGGCGTACGCAGTTTACGCGGTTGCCAATAAGATCCCCAGCCTTTTAAATATTGCGCAGAACACTTTTACTATGGCGTGGCAGGAAAACGCGACGGTGGTGTCCAAGGATAAGGACGCAAGCGAGTACTATTCCTCCATGTTCAGGGTCATGTTCGACCTGATGGCGGGATTTTTCGGGATTTTGATCGCTGTGACTCCCATTTTGTTCAAACTGTTGATCAGGGGCGATTACGAGGCGGCTTATTATCAGATCCCTATTCTGTTCATGGGCATGTTCTTTTACAGTATGTCCATGTTCCTGGGAGGTATTTACGTCGCCTACAAAGAGTCGAAAAGCGTCGGCGTCACTACGACCGCGGCTGCGGCCTGCAACCTGATCGTGGATATTGCTACGATCAGGTGGATCGGTCTGTACGCGGCTTCCGGCTCCACGCTGGTGAGTTACCTGTTCCTGTTCATCTTCAGAAGTGTGGATGTGCAGCGGATCGTAAGAGTCAGGTACAACCTCCGGCATGTACTGGCTGTGACCGGTATCATGCTGACGGAGAGTATTCTGTGCTATCAGAAGAGCATGGCGCTCAATTTCATTAATTTCGCGCTGGGCAGCATCGTCTTTGTAGTGATCAACAAGTCTTTTGTCAGGACGGTGATCGCGAAAGGTATCGTTTATCTGAAAAAGAGGAAGAAGAACGCGGAAGGCAGCAGACAGACAGAGCCCTTAACTCCTTCTGACCTGCCGGATCTCGCGGGGGATAAGAAAAGCTGCTGCGGCTGCGGAGCCTGCTATGCGGTATGTCCCGCCGGAGCCATTGAAATGAAAGAAGACGAGGAGGGATTTCTTTATCCCGGTATCGATCCTGACAAATGTGTGCGCTGCCGCAGGTGTCTGCAGGCATGTGTCTTTAAAAAGGATCTGACAGACTGAAAAAAGACTGCTTATGGAAAAAACACTGGTCTACGCATGCAGAACTAAAGACAGAGAAGTGCTGGCGAAAAGCTCCTCCGGAGGCGCCTTCACGGCGATCTCGGACTATTTTCTGGACCGGGGAGACGCCGTACTGTGCTCCGCCTATAATTACGATGAGCACCGCGCCCGATTCGGGCTGGTGTTCACTAAAGAAGAGAGGGACGCGGCGAGAGGATCCATGTATATGCAGAGTTACGCGCTGGATTCCTGGAAAGAGGGCCTTATGTGGCTCAGGCAAAATCCTGACAGAATGCTCCTCTTTACCGGCACGGGATGCCAGGGCGCAGCCTTCAGGAAGTTCATGGAGATGAACGGTATGGCAGAGAGGGCCTTTATCGTCGACCTGATCTGCCACGGGGCGCCGAGCCCGAAGATCTGGGCGGAGTATGCCCGCTCCCTGGAGAGGGAGGGGCGCCTGAGCAACCTGAATTTCAAGAATAAAAAGACGGGGTGGAGCAAATCCGTGGGAACTGTCTGCCGCGGAGGCGAGGAGATCTCAATCCGGAAATACAGAAGGATCTACACGGACCGCTACACGATCCGTCCCTCCTGTCACGTCTGCCCTTACACAAGGATCGACAGGGAAACGGACATCACGATCGGAGATTTCTGGCACATGGAGAAGAGCATGCCGGACTTTGTGGACGAGATGGGAACCAGCCTTGTGCTGATCCATACAGAGCGCGGAGAAGAACTCTTTGATAAGATCAAAGATAAACTGGACTGCAGGGAGAGCAATACTGTGGACTGCTGGCAGTTAAATCTTGAGGAGCCCACGAAACCCTCAGAGATCAGGCATAAATTCTGGAGTGACTACAGAAAACACGGGATTGACTATTGTATGGAACACTACGGATCGGTCACTCTTATGCGCAGGATCGAGAGGAAGATCAAAAAAATGCTGCCCTGAACTACTGTTAAAGAAACGGAGAACAGACCCATTGTCGACCTATGTGATCAGCGATATACACGGCGCGCTGCCGCAGTTCCAGAAACTTCTGAAAAAGATAAAGTTCGCACCTGAAAAGGGAGACGAGCTCTATCTTCTGGGAGACTATATCGACTGGGGCGCTTATCCTCTGGAGACGCTTCTGTTCGTCATGCATCTGGACCGCTCCAGCGACCATGTGAACTGTCTCAGGGGCAATCACGAGGAGATGTTCCTGGCGATGATGGAAATGGGCCACAGAGCCGGTACGGACAATCCCGTCGCGCAGAACTGGCTGGAAAATAACCGCGGCGCGGGGACCTGGGCGGAGTTCAGCCGATTGGACAGGCTGAAGCAGTGGGAGATCCGACGGTGGATCAGCAGCCTCCCCTACAGTTTCGATGTCACGGACGGCGAGAAGCACTATATGCTGGCTCACGCCTATCCCTATTACTACGATGCGGTGCCCAGCCCGACGCTTGAACGGTATCGCCGGAGCGACGCGGTGTGGAGAAGACTGCTTCTGCGGGAAGATCCCTTCGCGGGCTACAGGGGAGACAAAAAGTATCACTGTCTGATCTGCGGACATACAATCACGGATTACTATTTTACCCGGATGAAAGCCGAAAAAAACTGGCCTTTTAAAAAGCCCAGGGCGACAAGGCGCAACAAGATCTTTTACGGGGAAAAATATGTGGATCTGGACTGCGGCGCCAAGCTTTTGTCCTGTGGGGAAGACGAGAGCCCCGCGATCCGTAAAGCGGCGGAGCGCGCCCAACTGGCCTGCCTCAGGCTCGAGGACGCGGAGGAATTTTATGTGAGATGACCGCAGAGACTGCCGGGGAGAGATCTCCGGCAGTCTCTTTTTTGACCCGGGAGCCGGCGGGCTTGCTTGACATTTAGGGGAAAAGATTTCATACTTGACTTTAAGTGTGTAAAAGTAATAAATGGAAGGATGTTCAACAAAAATATGATCCATTTTGCAGCAAAAATAGAGAGAAACGACCCGTGCTGGTGCGGCAGCGGCAAGAAGTATAAGAACTGCCACATGATGTTCGACCAGAAGATCAGGAGTTTTCAGCTCGGCGGTCATATCGTGCCCGACCGCAGCATCATCAAGACGCCGGAGCAGATTCAGGGCATCAAAGAGAGCGCCAAAGTTAACATGGCCTGCCTGGACGCCGTCGCGGCGGCCATCCGTCCGGGCATGAGCACGGAGGAGATCGACAAGATCGTTTACCATACGACGGTTTCCATGAACGCGATCCCGGCTCCGCTCCACTATGAGGGATTCCCCAAGAGCGTATGCACTTCCATCAATGAGGAAGTCTGCCACGGTATCCCGGATGAAGTCCACATTCTCAAAGAGGGCGACATTGTCAACGTGGACTGCTCCACTATATACAAAGGATATTTCTCGGACTCCTCGCGAATGTACTGCATCGGCGAAGTGTCTGAGGAGAAGAAGAGACTGGTGCAGGTCACAAAGGAGTGCGTGGAGATCGGCCTCCAAAACGTCATTCCGTGGACGACCCTCGGCGATATGGGAAGCAAGGTCCACGAGCACGCCGTGAAGAACGGCTACACTGTGGTCAAGGAGATCGGCGGACACGGCATCGGACTGGAATTCCACGAAGATCCTTTCGTCAGCTATGTATCCAAGCCAGGCGAAGAGATGCTGATGGTGCCCGGCATGGTATTTACCATCGAGCCCATGGTCAACATGGGGACGGACGAGATCTATCAGGACGATAAGAACGGCTGGACGATCTACACCGCCGACGGAAAACCTTCCGCGCAGTGGGAGATCCAGGTGCTGGTCACGGAGAAGGGACACGAGGTCCTTTGTTATTAGAATACTTACAAGAGGGGAAATGACCTATGCAGAATAAAGGAAAATATTACATCACAACGGCGATCGCTTATACATCCGGAAAGCCGCATATCGGAAATACCTATGAGATCATTCTGGCTGACTGTATTGCCAGATACAAGAAAGCGGACGGCTATGACGTGCATTTTCAGACAGGAAGCGACGAGCACGGACAGAAGATCGAGTCCAGAGCGGCGGCAGCCGGCAAGACTCCCAAGGAATTCGTAGACGAAGTGGCCGGCGAGATCAAGAGACTCTGGGACCTCGTCAATACTTCCTATGACCGCTTCATCCGTACAACAGACGAAGATCACGAGCGCCAGGTGCAGAAGATCTTCAAGAAGCTGTACGACCAGGGCGATATTTATCTTGGTTATTATGAGGGAATGTACTGCAGAGAGTGCGAGGCGTTCTACACATCTTCTCAGGTAGTGGATGAGAAGTACTGCCCCGTCTGCGGCGGCGAAGTGCACCAGGCCAAGGAAGACGCTTACTTCTTCAAGATGAAGAAATATGCGGATCGTCTGATCGAGCACATCAACACACACCCTGAGTTCATACAGCCCGTATCCCGCAAGAACGAGATGATGAACAACTTCCTGCTGCCCGGCCTGCAGGATCTGTGCGTCTCCAGAAGCTCCTTCACATGGGGCATTCCGGTAGACTTCGCGCCCGGTCATGTTGTTTATGTGTG
>Ga0256404_1004936_pt1 | contig 24351 bp, 19 predicted proteins | sample RumenRJG_01DNA_FD_185990 | JGI IMG/M metagenome (GOLD analysis project Ga0256404, IMG submission 185990) | Bovine rumen microbial communities from Lethbridge, Alberta, Canada - RJG_01 | ecosystem: Host-associated > Mammals > Digestive system > Stomach > Rumen | place: Canada: Alberta | collected... | reverse complement strand
TCGATATGGACCGAAGGCCTACGTGAATGTGCATGATGTGGATATCTAAAGGCCTACGCATGTTGATTTTACAAGGCACATAGGCTGTTTCCCATGTGCGAAGTTTGAGGTACAAAGGTCAGCAGATACAACCAGCCGCTCTTATCCAGGTCATGGCAGCGCCGTATGCCCAGCATAACCGTACCGACGAAATAGGGTATATAGATCAGGACGGCAATGCCCTCGCCCAAACTATCGCTGATTACAGCACCTATGCCGCCCAGCACCAGGCAGGCCAGCAAAGCAATTCCTGTCAGCTTCAACCACTGTACAAAATACGCCAGGCGGTTGAGACGCCCCTCCGTATGAAAGAAGTTCTGCACGAGCCAGTTGCCGCCCTCACTCTGCCGCATATACTGCTGTGCCTGCCCCACCATCGCCTGAGCTTCCTGCTCCGCCTGGCGGGCGTGCTCATCGACATGCCAGTCCTTCAGCTGCTGATTGACCTGCCGGCCGGCATCGCGCAGCTCATCCTCCATCTTGCCGACTTCCTGCTGCACCCGCTGTTCATTGATCTGGAAAAGCGGCTGATCGACATTCTGGGCCGGCTTGCCATAAGCATTCTGCTGCGTCGCCTGCTGCTGCGGCGGCTGCTGTGGTTGCAAGGAAGCGCCGCAAGAACCGCAGAATGCCGCCCCTGCCGGTAATTGTGCCCCGCAATGCGGGCAAAAATGATTTGCCATAAACATTCCCCTCCTTGTTTTTGCCAGGAATCAACGATACGTATAGGTCCAATGGACCCCTCCGGATGTGACCCTATATTCGTCAAAGTCCTGCGGAATATTGCCGCTGGAATCCGTAACAAAGAGATCGCTGCTGCCAGACTGGCGGCTATGCGGCGACATACGGCCCGCATAAAGCGTACCATTGAAATTAAAGTCACTCTCGTAAATCTGATTGCCATCTTTATACAACGTGATATGCAAGACCATGCTGTCTACCCTGATTACCGGATCACCCGTGCCATTGTAGAAAAAGCCTGTCAAATTCATGCGACCACCACTGACCCGGGTAACACTCGTGGCCAGCCACTCCACATCTGTCGACGTGTTCATGATATCCTGGTTATGACTATTCTCGCGCTGGAGGATGGCCTGCTGTTTCGCGCGCTGAGCCTCGGCGCGCTTACGCGCCTCTTCCTCGGCCTTCTTCTGGTCAAGCGCAACTTTCTTCTGTACGTATCCCTGAAGATTATCGCCGAGGTCTGACAGCTGAAAAGCCGTGGGGAAATCCGTTCCCTCAATGGCGATATCCGCTGCCCCATTCGTGAGTTCCTGTACGTCCTGCCGCACCTGCTTGATTGCCCCTGCGGTATCCTTCCCCAGCGGTTCTTTGACAACCTTATGGGCATTGTCCAGAATCGCTTTCTCGCGGTCAAGGGAGTCAACCAGCCGCTGGTTCGCCGCCTGATACTTGCTGCCAGTACGCGTAGAACGCAAATCATTGGCCAGCTTATCCAGATTCTTGCTGCCCTTATCCATGCGGTCGAGGAAGTCCTTGGTTTCATCGGCATCCGGGTCGCCAGACAGGCCCTTGACCTCCTGCATCAGGCTCTGCACATCCGCTACGACCTGCTGCCCCTCCTGGCACTTGGCCACGTAGCGGTCCTCGGCCGTATTGACGTAGGCGAAAAACCCGATACCCGCCACGAGCAAAGCAATCAGGACGCCTACGAGGATTTTGATCATATTGTTGTTATTCTGTTGCTGCGATGGCTGCATCATCGGCCGTGGTGGCTGCTGCATCGGTGGCTGCGGCGGCAACGGCTGCTCGTTCAGCGGCTGCACCGGCGGCATCATCTGCGTCTGATCCATCGCTAGTTCCGGTGGCTGCACCGGCGGCATCGACAGTGTATCATCCGTCACACCGTCGTGCCCCACCGGAGCAGCTTCCTCACTCCCCGGCCGCGGCTTGCCGCAATTCGTGCAAAATTTTCCTTCATTCTCCGTGCCGCAGCTGCAGTGCCACGTCGTCTCCTCTGCCATAAAAAAACCTCCCTGGCTTTATCTCTCACCGACCCGCGGGCCCCCTCAGGCCTGCGGCTGCAAATGCAGGAGCTTGGCCCTGAGAATCCGCCGTACGGATGCATTGAGCCGTTCCTCGCTGATTGTGCCGTCATTCACCGCATCGAGAATCCCCATGTAGATATCCTGCTCGTGCTGGTACTCATGGCACATCATGACCATGTCCGCACCAGCGAGGATGGCCTTCACGCCCATATCGCGGTAACTACCGTGCTTCGCCACGGCCCCCATCTCCATATCATCCGTGATGATGATGCCTTGGAAGCCCAGCTGCTGCCGCAGCAGGTCTGTCATGATGGCCTTAGACTGACTGGCCGGATGCTCCGCATCCAGCGCCGGATAGCGCAAATGCGAGACAAGGACAAAGAAATCCCCCTCGCCCTTATCCTGCTGGATCATCGCCTGGAACGGCACCAGATCGCTCTGCTGGAGCTGCTCACGTGAAGCCTCGATGGAGGAAATTTCCTGATGTGAATCCACACGGCCCCGCCCGATGCCGGGGAAGTGCTTCAGCGCGTAGATTTCGTGCGCCCGGGCGTAGCCGCGACCCGCCGCCTGCACGAAGGCCTTTACCTGCTGCGGATCCTTGCTGAAGGAGCGACGGTCGGGCGAGCCGACATCGGCCACGGGGGCAAAATTCACGTTAATGCCCAGATCATGCAGCTGCGTGCCCGTCTGCTGCGCCAGCTCCTCCGCCCGTTCAGGCTTGCCACTCCTGCCGACTTCCAGCTGCGATGGCGGCACCTCGAGAATGCCTTTGCCGCGCGCCACGTCGCCGCCTTCCTGGTCGATAGCGATGAAGAGCGGGGCTTTTTCCTCTGCCTGTGCCTGCAGATGCTGCGTAAGCTCACGGATCTGATCCTGCGATTCCAGATTGCGGTCAAAGAGGATGACGCCGCCGTAATGGAACTGGTGCAGCATGTAGAGGCTGTCCTCCGTCACGTCTGTGCCGTGGATGCCGATCATCACGAGCTGACCCACCTTTTCCGTCGTCTTCATCCCCGCCATGAGCTGATCGACCTGCTCATCGATCGTCCGCTCCGCCTGCGAGCCGCTGCCAGCAGCCGGGCTGCCCGTCTGCTGCGCCGCCTGATGTCCGCGCAGCAGATGGCTGGCACCATATAACACCGCCCCCAGTGAGACGCCGACAACGACAGCCAAAGCTGCCGTGAGTAATTTATGTTTCTGCCAATTCAAGATAAGTCCCATCTTCCTTTATTTGGTCACTTTCATATCCACGATGTGCCAGCTGCCCGTCTGACTGGAGAGCGTCGCCCGGCCATGGAAAACCTGCGTCTTCAGCGAACCATTGATGTTGTCCCGCGAAGTCAGCGTATAGCTGAGGACAACGTGCTGCGCATCCGGCACCTCCACGATGGAAACCTTGCTGACCTGATTGGATACCGTCGTATGATAACTGTTGGAGAACGTCTCGTACGTACCCATCTGATTCTGCATATCACTGGATAGCTTGCTATATGCATCGCGCATGCGGTGATTGCCGATATCCTCGTAGTATGTGCACAGCGCCGCTGTCGCCCCCTGCACATCAGCCTGCGGCTGCTGCGGAACCTGCTGCTGCGTCTGAGGCTGCGGAGCCTGCTGCTGTGGCTGTTCCTTTGCACCCGTATCCGCCGGCTTGTCCTGATCCTGTTTTGCCAGGCTCTCGTAATGGCCGCTGGATGTCGGCGCTGGCGAGAACTCCCGCCAGGCAAAGAAGCCCAAAGCCGCCACGAGCAGCACGATTACGCCCACGAGCAGGGGCATCATCTGATTGGTGCCCCTGCTCGGTGCCGGAACACCGTAGTTCGGCTGAGGCCCCTGCATACGCTGGACATTGGGTCGCCGCGGCAGGATCCGTGGCTGCGGCCGCTGTACACCGGTCTGCATGGGCTGTGGCTGCTGCATGAACTGCGGTGCGCCGTCCCGTGGCTGACCGCAACTCACGCAAAACCTGCCCGTATTGCCTCCCTGTCCGCAGCGCGAACAAATCCACGCTCCTGACTGAACCGGCGGAATTGGAGTTACCGGGGGAGCAACCGATGCCGGCTGCTGTTCTGCTGGAGCTGGCGTTGGTGCCGCTTGCTGATTCTCTGGAGACTCAGCTGTATTTTTCTCTTCTGACATCATCGATCACTCCCTCAGCACGCGGACACTGATATAGTTCACCCGGTTATCCGACTGATTCATGGCAAAACGCAGCAGGCCATTCTCACCGTTCAGGGTTTGGAACTTGTACTCATACAGCATAAGGTTCTGATAGGGCTGGCTGGAATAGTAATCCGTACCATAGGCAGCCTGCACCTCCTGCAGCGTCGAGCCTTCATGCAGCCCACGCTTCGTCTGGACGGATGGGCCATTCGAGACCAACGAGGTGACTTCGCTGTTTTGGATGCCTACCTGAACATTTGCATAGTTATAGAATACCAACCCCGGCGAATCCGTCGAGTTTTTGGTCGTATTCTCCTGACCGAGCACCTGATGCATCTGAAGCATGCTGTTGCCAAGGTCGAGACCGCCCAGAGACAGATCCGTCTGCATATTGCCAGCAGCCGGTTTATCCGGCGTCGCCTGCTGCTTATCCTTCTTATCCTGTTGGGCCGGCTGCTTAGCGGCATCGTTATTCTTAGCCAGTGAGCTGTATTGCGTCGGCTTCGCTGGTACCGCGATAAATTCCTTGTAGACACCATATCCCAGGAAGCAGGCCACGGCGAAAATAGCCACGGCGATGACGGCTTTCAGCCCATTATTGCCAGAATTTGCCGGCGGCATCTGACCTGGCATAGAGGCCTGCTGATACGCCATCTGGCGGGGCGCCTGCATGCGGGGCGCGGGCTGGGGGCGCTGTGGCACCGCCTGCTGCATCGGCGATACCGCCCTCATCTGCTGCAGCCTGACGTCACTCGCGCTCTTTGGCTGGCCGCAGTTCACGCAGAAATTTCCTGTATTGCCATGCTGCCCACAAATGCAATCCCAAAAATCCGCTGGCTTGGGCGGTGGCGGAACCTGCGTTGACTGTTCCCCCGGTTGCTGCTGCATTGGCTCCCCCTGCGCACCAGCTCTTGTTCTATCATCTAGCATATCGTAGCCTCCTGATTATATGCAACCGTAATACCTTTATGCGTTTGCCGGACGCGGCATGCCGCAAACCGTACAAAAATTACCCTTATTGTGCTGGCCGCAGGCACAGCGCCAATAGTAGACTTCGCCTTGCGCGCGCGAACGGCCGCAGCTGATGCAGAAATTCGCATGGTTCCCCTGCTGGCCGCAAATGCAATCCCAAAAGGCCGCATCGTCTACCTCGCCCTGCTCACGGCTCGTACCGCAGCGTATGCAAAAGCGGCCATGGTTCTCGGCCTGCCCGCAGCGACAACACCAAACCGACGAAGTCTCAGGCATCATCTGCATATTGGGGGGTATCGACTGCGATGCCGTTGCTACAGACATGTCGGACGGCTGTACGGGATACGGCTCCACAACATGCCGCGATACAAGCCGCTGCGGCAGAGGCGACACAGGCTGCGGAACTTGTTCATCATACCATCCCAAAGCCGCCACTACCGTATCGATGACAAAATTTGCCTGCTGCGCGCTCATATTTGCTGACAACAAAACCTGCAGCGCCTGACGCTGCACGGAAGCTTTTTCTGCCGCACCCTGCTGGTCGGCCTGCAGAAACAGGCCACCTAAGCGCTGTTCTATGAGAGCCGCGCGTAAGGGCGCATAATCCCGCAGGAAAGCAGGCGGCACCGCTGCGTCCAGCCGTGCCGCCAGTTCGTCCTGTCGCCCCAGCAAATCGTGCTGTCCCTGCAGGATTTGCCGCAACAAATAAACCAGCATATTGCCATCTTGCTGTACCATATCCTGCATACCGTTACCCTTTCTTGCCGACAAGTTTCCGGCTAAGCCAGCCGCGCAGCTTGTGCAGCGGGCAAAATACCTTTTTTTCCCTGGTCACTTTATACGAGACCGTTGCTTCCTTGTTCAGGAAGCGGAAATCCTCCTTTTTATCCCAGCGCTCGTAGGTACCAACGACGTCCAGCCGCAATCGCAGGTCGCTGTCCTCCTGGTCATATACCTTGCCTGCGACTGCCTCCAGGAAGTCCTGCAGCCACGCATACGCGTCGGGCACCGGCATCGTCTGCTGATAGAGGGACACCTTCAACGTAGCATCGCATATCCCCATGCGCCACTCGCCCTGCATGCCCGACATAGCATCAATATAGCGCTGCGCCACCGCCTTGAGGCCCGTATCTTCGATGTCTTCATCTGACACGCCCTGCATGCCCTGATGCGAAAGGATCATCTCACCCTGCAGCGTCACATGGCAGCCAGCCAGCCGCGCAGCCAGACGACGTCGCAAACCAGGTCGCTGGATATCCTCCTCCACAGTCTCCACGGTACTCATCTGGTCATCTCCCCTCTACGCGGGCACCGCACTCAGCACAGAACGTTGCCCCCGGCTCCAGCTGCGCACCGCAATTGCCGCAGAAAACCGGCTGCGCGGCTGCCGTGCCGGACTGCTGCGGCAGCTGTTGCTGAGCCAGTTGCTGTTGCTGCTGCGCCAGACGCGCATTCTGCTGCTGTGCCAGTTGAGCGTTTTGCTGCTGTTGGGCCAGCTGGGCATTCACCTGCGAGAAACGCGCTTCGTTCATTTTTTCGTTGCTGGAGATGCGATCGTGCATCATCTGCTGATTCATACGCAGCTGGGAAATATCCTGCTGGATATCCTTATCCTTCATCAGTGCCAAAGCGAGACCTGCCAAAAGCGGACTGATGACAAACGCCAGCAATCCCCATAAAATGGCACTGCGTCCTTTGGAATTCGCGTAATATCCGACCGCAGCACAAAACCCCAACCAGATGACAATTTCCATGATTATGCCTCCCATGATAGGTATATGAATGAAAGCCTTTTCTCATACGTAACACACTATAGACCATGTTTCATTATAACACAATAAGGGACAATTGTCTCCTATATAAACAGAAACTCTAAAAGAAATTAGCTTAATAAGAAACTGCTGCCGGGCAGATAAAATTTATCCCCAGGGGAAGGATTCTCTTCCCCGAACCGCGAATTATACAGGCGTCGGATGGAGTGGTGTTGAAAAAGGAGTGTTAAAAGATGGAATTAAAAGGATCCCAGACCGAGAAGAATCTTTGGGCCGCTTTTGCCGGTGAATCGCAAGCACGCAATAAGTATACGTACTATGCGTCCAAGGCGAAGAAGGACGGCTTCGTGCAGATCAGCAACATCTTCCAGGAGACGGCGGATAACGAGAAAGAGCATGCCAAGATCTGGTTCAAGCTCGTGCAGGGCATTGGCGAGACGGCCGCGAACCTGAAGGACGCTGCCGCCGGCGAACATGAAGAGTGGACGAGCATGTACCCCGGCTTCGCCAAGACGGCCCGCGAGGAAGGCTTCACGAAGATTGCCGCCCTTTTCGAGGCTGTCGGCAAGATCGAGAAAGAGCATGAGGAGCGCTATCAGCTGCTGCTCACCAACGTCGAGAAGGACAAAGTCTTCAAGAAGGACGAAAAGGTCATCTGGCAGTGCCTGAACTGCGGCTATGTCTGCGAGAGCCCGACGGCGCCGCAGGTCTGCCCGGTCTGCGCGCATCCGCAGTCCTTCTTCCAGATCATGCCGAAAAACTACAAATAAAAGACTGCAACGCCTTGCTGACGCTGTCAGCGATACAAAAACCAGCCTGCAGGCCATCGCCCGGGCTGGTTTTTCGTATGCCATGATTGCTATTCAGCGATGCGGATCCAGCTGCCAGTGCACGATTCCGACCTTCACGGCGTCTCGGCATCGGCCTCGCGCTTGATGCGCGGCCAGGCCCGGTTCACGGCCTCGCCGATCATGCGCTTGCCCGCGATATCTTCATGCAGGCCATCGAGTGCCATGTCCGGTGCCAGCACGCCGTTCTGCGTCGGGAAGAGCGTCGCGATATCGATGTGCACCTGCGTACGGATGTAGCTATTTACCACCTGGAAACGCGTCTGCCAGTCATCGACCGTCGGCTCGTCAAAAACGTGATAAATGGCCGCCGGATTGATGGGCGGCAGCGTCATGAGGATGGGCTTGATGCCGTGCGCGAGTGCCTTCTCGCGGATGGCCTGCAGGTCGTTGATGACCTCCTCCGGCTCCGCACCGCCGCGCAGGCTGTTCGTACCGGTGAATACCAGCAGGTAACGTGGCTGGAAGGGCAGCACATCCCGGTCGAAGCGCGCGAGCGTCGACGCCGACGTATCGCCGCTGCAGGAAAGGTTCAGCGTATCGAAGTCCAGGTAATGCAGCCAGCTGAATTCGAAATCAGCCGGATTGTAGGAATAGTGGCCGCCGCCGTGACTGATGCTGTCGCCGAGCACCGCCACCTGCCAATGATCCTCGGGCACCGTGCGGATGGTCTCCACCGCCGACCAGAATCCCAGCGGCTGCTGCGCACTGTCTAAAGCCCGCACGCGCCAATAGTACGTGCCGATGCGCGGCTGTTCATCGTAGATCTCCAGATTCTCCGTCGTCAGGCGCTCCACCGGCTGGGCCTGTGGCTTTTCCTCCGGATTATCCCGATAGATGCAGACCTCGTAGCCGGCCGCATCATGCTGCCCTGCCCAGCTGTAGACCGGATAGAGCAGCGTCTCGCCGCGCTTGCCGCCGTAATGCGCGAGCGGCACGGGGGCCTCCATGTCGGGCTCCGCCTTGCTCGTGTAGAGTATCTGCAGCTTGCTGAAGGCGCTGACGGGCTGCCCGTCAAAGCCGAGGGCGCGCACGCGCCAGTATAAAGGTGCCCGCCCCAGCATATCCGGCGCGATATCCTGCAGCGGCGGATTGAAATAGTTCTGGTAAATGGCGCGGGTGCGGTAGACGGCCTGCGGCGAAACCGCATCCGTCGGCAGCTGCGCCGGAGCATAACGGAAAATCTCCATCTCATAGACTACGGCCTGGGGATTCTTCGGCCAATGCAGGAGCGGCGAAAAGGCCAACGGCCGCGTAACTGTGCCAGGGGCTGGCTCTGCCATAGCAGCCTGCCCCCCAGGCTGCCCTCTATGGTACGCACAGGCCAGCGTTCCCGTCACGGCCACTCCGATAGCCAGAAGCAGCACCCCGTAAAAAATTTTCTTTGCGTATTTTTGCTTCATATATGTCACTTGTTTACAGATAGGCTTCAAAGGAATCCAGATCGACGACGCGGATGTGCCGCCCGTCCACGGCGATCAGGCCGTCGCGCTGCATCGCACTGATCTCGCGCGAGAGCGAGGGCCGCGTCACCGCTAAGTAAGCCGCCAAAAACTCGCGGCTGGCCTGCAGCTGCACCGTGCCATCCGACTGCAGATGCTGGAAGAAGAGCCGCACGAGTTTCTCGCGCAGCGAGCCGGATCCCAATACCTTGAGCTTATTATGCATGAAATAGGCCTTGCGCGCGAAGATGCGCATGAGGTTGCGCTGCACGAGCACGGCCACGCGCGAGGGCTCCTCCTCCCCCGATAACGTAAAGAGGTCGCTCGTCATCTCGAGGAGCTCCACAGGCGAAGCGGCCTCCACGTACATATCGTAGGGCCGGTGCAGCACCTCGTAGACCTCACCGAAAAGATCTCCCGGCTCATCGATGGCGGAGAGGAAAATCTGCCGTCCGGAGAACGTGTCCTTGAGGATATGCACCGTCCCCCTGACCAATATATATAGGCAATGTGGTTTTTCCCCATCCTGAAAAACCATCTCGCCCTTTTCATAGTGACGCAGACGCACCTTGCTGGCATCCATGAGCCCCTGCAATTCCTGCTCCGTCATATCCTGTCCCAGCAGGCTCTTCTGCAGCAGGGGCAGGATGTCCCCCGCCGCAGGATGCTGTTTCGCCTGTCCGCTCATATCTTTTCCCCCTTTGATGAAAGTTTGCTACTGCAATTATAGCATAAAAACAGCGCCTGCACCCATCGGCATAGACGCTGTCCTGTACGTATCCATATCAATACTGGAATTTCTGCAACTCGTTCTGCAGCTTCTGCGCCAGTTCCGCGAGCGCTTCGCTGGCCGATGCGATATCGCTGGCCGATGCAGACTGCTCCTCGGAGGCTGCCGAAACGCTCTCCATCTCGCCGGCGACCTTGCCACCGCCCGACTTGATCTCATCGGCCTGGGACTTGACGTTTTCCGTCTCCTGCCGTACGCCGTGCAGCTCCTGCGACATGGCCTGCGCCCGCTCCGTGACGCCCTGTGCACCTTCCTCGATCTTGCTGAAGGCCGCAGTCAGGCCCTTGACGGCCTGCGTGCCATCCGCCACGGCCTGATTTCCCTGCTGCATGGAGTCCACGGCCACGGTGGTGTCCTTCTGGATGCCCTCGATGAGGCTCGCGATGCTCGCTGCCGCCTCGCGCGACTCCTCGGCCAGTTTGCGGATCTCGTCAGCGACGACCGCAAAACCGCGTCCCGCCTCGCCTGCCCGCGCCGCCTCAATGGAGGCGTTGAGCGCCAGCAGGTTCGTCTGCTCGGCGATAGAAGAAATCGTGCCGACGATCTCCCCGATTTCCTCGGAGCGCTTGCCGAGCTTATTCACGGTCTCCGCCGAGGCATTGACGATATCGGCCACGCGCTGGATCTGCTCCACCGCAGACGTGATGCTCTGTGCGCCATTGACGGCTTCCTGATTGGCCGTCTCGGCATGAGCCAGCACGTCGCTCGCCGTGTTGACGAGCGTGCCGATGGACTGCACCTGGCTCTGCAGGGATTCGTCCATCGCATCGACGCTGTGGCTCTGCTCGATGGTAATGCCCGCCGCATTCGTCACAGACTGCGCCACCTGATCCGATGCCTGCGCAGACTGCTGGGCACTGGCCGTCAGCTCCTCCGAGGACGACGCGATCTGCTGGATCGAGTCGTTTGTATGATGCATGAGCTTGGAGATACTCTCCTGCATCGACATAAAGGAATCGATCATCTCGCCGAATTCATCCTTGCGGAACATCGTGCGCTCCTGCGCGCGGAAATCCCCTCCAGCCAGGCGTTTGCACGCTGCATTGATGACCTGCAGCGGATGCATGATCGATCGTGACACCAGCCAGCAGATCGCGAGGAGCACCGCGAACATCACGATCAGCTGGATCACCATGTAGCGAGCCCGGGCTCCCTCCTCGGCATTCATCTCCTCTTTCTGCTGCGCGGCGGCCTGCGTCAGGTCATCCTCGAGCTTTTGCAGGGATTTGCCGATGGCCTCCGCCGGCTTGGAGCCGTTTTGCGTATAGTAGGCGTTGGCCTCATCGCGCTGCCCTGCCGTAGCCATCTGGCGTGTCTTATCCATGACGCCCTGCAGGTTATCCCACTGCTGCTTGATGTTCTGCATCTCGCTCTCCCACTCCGGCCTGCCCTGAGCGATCTGCATCAGGCCCTCATAGCCCTTCTGGAATGCAGCCTCGCCATCCTTGGCTTTCTTGTCGAGCGCGACCTGGCGCGCGGCATCGGTCGTCGTGAACGTGATGACGCTCATGCCCTGCGCATAACGCATGCCATAGCGGATATTGCCGATATCGCGCATGCCCTCGACCTGCACATCATAGACCCTGTCCAGCGTCTCCTGGGAGCTCGTGATTCCGTTATAGCCAGTCAGTCCCACGGCAGCCATGCCGATAACGGCGACCACCGCCATGATGACCAGCTTCACGACGACTTTTATGTTGTCGAAATACTGCATAAAAATACCCCTCTCCATGTATGGTTTATCACCTGAAATGTGACCTGAATCATGTCTCATGTTTTTTTATACTTCGACCTATAAAGAGGAATTCCTGCTGTATTTATCCACAAAATACCCAATTTATCCACAATATCTTGTGGATAAATTGTACCGACCACAAGATATTGGTTTCATAATAGGACGCATGTCCCTATTACCTTCCTATTATATTAAGGCAAACAAAAAAACAGCAAGCCAAAGCTTGCTGCCTGTCATATTCATATGGTGCTCGCCGAGGGATTCGAACCCCCGACCCCCTCCATGTGACGGAGATGCTCTAGCCAACTGAGCTAGGCGAGCATAATATAAAAGGCTGCATCGTCCGACACAGCCTGATTGTACAAATGGTGGGGTTAACAGAATTCGAATCTGTGACCTCCTCGATGTCAACGAGACACTCTAACCAACTGAGCTATAACCCCATTCGGTCTTAACGACAGATATTAATTTACCATAGATACACCAGCTTGTCAACAAGAATTTAAAATTTTTTCCTGATTCCTGCAGTAACGCAAATTTAATCCCCTGGCGGTGATTTTTCTTTTGACTTTTTTTAGTACCTGGTATAAAATTTAGACACAGTTCCACCGCATCGCATGGTCTCCGGACTGTCCGATGCATGAATGAATATTGAAGATAAGGAGAAAACCATGTTCGTACATGAATTAGTATCCCAGGGTAAACCAGACGCCATCGCCGTCATCGACCACGAGCGCCGCATTACCTACAAAGAGCTGGGCGAGCTCGTGCACAACTGCCGCAACAAACTCTACGCGGCGGGCGTGCGCCAGGGTGACCGCGTGGCCATCTTCTCCCGCAACAGCGCAGACTACATCTGCGCCTACTTCGGCATCGCCGCGCTGGGTGCCATCGCCGTGCCCATCAACTTCCAGCTGAGCAGCCGCGAAATCGCCTACATCCTCAAGGATTCTGGCGCGAAGCACGTGCTGACCTATCAGCCGCTCGACCTCGTCGATGCCATGGCACAGCTGCGCTGCGACATGCCCGTCATCCAGCACGATATCCGCCTCGCCGGCAAGCAGGACGACTTCGTACCCGAGGCCCCGGCGCTGCCGGCCGAGTTCGATGAGGACAGCCCGGTATGCATCATCTACACCTCCGGCACGACGGGCAATCCGAAGGGCGCCGTGCTCTCGCACCGCAACCTCATCATCAACGTGCGCCAGCAGATCGCCGTCATCGGTTGCAACAGCGAGGACCATATCCTCTGCGTATTGCCGATGTATCACGCTTTCGGCTGGACGCTCTCCGTACTCTACCCGCTCTACTGCGGCGCCGAGACGGTCATCCTCGATTCCTTCACGCCGAAAGAGACCATCACGGTCATCCGCGAGGAGAAAATCAACCACCTCTATATCGTCCCCTCGATCTGCAGCCTGCTCACGAAGCTCGCCAAGCCCGAGGACATGGCCTCCGTGCGCATCGTCATCTCCGGCGGCGCACCGCTGCCCGTGCAGATTGAGAAGGAGTTCCAGGCGAAATTCGGCATCGACATCAGCGAGGGCTACGGCCTCTCCGAGGCTTCGCCACTGGTCACGCTGACGAAACCAGGTCATCCGGTCTCTGGCTCCATCGGCACGGGTCTCCCGTACCTCGAATACAAGATCGTCGATCCGAACGGTGACCCGGTCCCCGTGGGCGAGCCGGGCGAGCTCATCATCAAAGGCGGCAACGTCATGCTCGGCTACTGGAACCTGCCGGACGTCACGAGCGATGTCATGCGCGGCGGCTGGCTGCATACGGCCGACGTGATGAAGGTCGACGAGAACGGCTACTACTTCATCATCGACCGCATCAAGGACATGATCATCAGCATGGGCGAGAACATCTACCCGCGCGAGGTCGAGGAGCTCATCTACCAGTTCCCGGGCATCGATGAGGTCGCCGTTATCGGCATCGAGGACAAGATCCGCGGTCAGGCCGGCGCCTGCTTCTACAGCGTGCGCGAGGGCCAGACTGTCGAGGTCCGCCTGCTGAAGAAATTCCTGCAGAAGAACCTTGCACTCTACAAGATTCCGCGCGAGTTCCACGTCCTCGACAAATTGCCGCGCACCTCAACCGGCAAGATCGCCAAGCGCCTGATCCTCAAGCAGTTCATGGAGGAAAAACAGGCCAAAGCTGGCAAATAAACAGAACGAATTAGCTTAAACCAAAGACACCCTCAGTCAGCACAAGCTGACTGAGGGTGTCTTGTTTATTTTGGCTCAATCATTTTTCCTGTGGGATGGCCAGCAGTCAATGGCGGCTCATGTCGATGAGCTTCAAGAAGAAGTATTCATCGTCAGGATAGCCATATGCCTGGCGGCGCAGCGTCTTGATTTTGTTGTTGATGCCCTCGATTTTTCCAGCAGAGATACGATAAGTCGCATGCGCGATGATCCCATCGATGTGTGTCATCAGAAGTCTCCGGAACCACATCAGGTGCGGATTGCTTGTTTCAGTTCCCTTAGGGCATCTCAGGCAGAGATCCATGATGCGGTTGATGTATGCTAGCATCTGACGCTCATCCCTGCATGTGAAGGCTTCCTGAAGCAGATCTTTGATGAGGTCGACCATAAACAACAGCTGGTTCTCGTCAAGGATGTTTTGATAGCGCTGCATATAACCGATATTTTTACGCTTAACTTCTGTTACCGGAAAAAGCTTGCCTTCCTTCCGGAGAACCTTGCCTTCGCTGGCTTCGCGATCCTTCCGCTCCAGCGTTGCACGGTTCGATGTCAGAATGTACTTGCTCCGTTTCAGCAGCTTAGCTGCCTCATGGTCTCCTGCTTCCTCCAGGCGTTTCTGCTCGTCCTTGCGGATTTCGCTCACGACCTTGTCATTGAAGTTCTTGACGATATGGAAATAATCGAAGACCATCCGCAGGTGCGGGCACTTTTCCTCGAAAGCTTCCTGGAAGTCCGAGTTCATATCAAGGGCAACGGCTTTCACATGCGACATCCATTCCAGCCCGACATGCTCGATGAAATCGTAGACGACCTGCTTCTTCTTTCCCTCGGCAATCCAAAGAATGTGGCCGTTCGTCATGTCGATGATGTGGGTCGCGTATTTGTGTCCGTTGTGCAGTTTGAACTCGTCGATGCCAAGGAACCTCGCATGCTCTTCTGGGCGGCGAAGCTCTCCGTCTTCGACGTAAAGTTCCTCGAGGCGGCGCTTGTCAATAGCCTTCACGATGTTCTGGCCGACACCGGTAAGCTCGCTGATCTCCTTGTTGGTGAACTGGTTGCGGGCAAGAAGGAAGCGGACATACTCTTCCAGCTCCTTCGTGATGCGGTGATGATCAGACTGAAACGGGATTTCCTGCATGTGCGTATGGCCGCAGGCTGGGCAGATGTATTGGACGTGCTGGAAGCTGATACATGTGGTACCGCCGCCAACAGGGAGGTGCTTCAAGACTTTCTGGAATCTCTGATTGATATGTAGATGGGAACCGCACGAAGGGCAGGTACGATCTTCTTGAAGCTCCAGAGTCCCATTCATACAGAATGCCTTTTGCCCGGAGGCCAGAAGGCTGCTGGTTGTATCTGTGTTATGGAATCCCGTCAACGAAGAGGGGACCAGCAGATACTCCTGCTGAGAAATTTCATTGCCAAAAGGCAAAGACAGTTGCTCAAAACGCTGATTTTCGGTATAATCCATGTAGAGGACATCCTTTGTGTGGATTTACATTTGCTAGATGCATATCCATATCATAGAGGAGGTCCTCTTTTTTGACAACATGAATCAAGCTTTGGGACTATTCATCCCACAGGTTTTGTGATTGAACCAAAATTTTTCAAAACCTAAAGTATACCGTATTCAAAGTGTAATCTGAGAGGATACGGTATACACTGATGTACAAAATGAGTGGATGTCCATCGCAGAAAACACCATAAATTTGCGCATAACAAAATAACGGGAGCCGCCGTGCAGCAGCTCTCGCTATGATCATGTTGTTATGCGATTTTACTCAACAGCCAGCGTGACCTGCTCGCCATTGATGTTCCAATCCTGCTGATGGCCAGCGAGTTCACCGTAGACCACTTTGTCCGCAAGCGTGATGGATCTCAGCATGTCCTCGTGCTTCTGCACGATGGATGCGAGTTTGTCGTTGCCCGCAAGGTAAACCGTGATGTGATCCGTGACCTCGTAGCCGTTGTCCTTGCGCATGGTCTGAACCTTGCTGATGACCTCGCGCACGAAACCTTCCTCGATGAGCTCCGGCGTCAGCGTGGTCTCCAGAGCCACGGTCACGCCGCCGTAGCGCTGGCAGTTGTAGCCCTCGGTCTGCGCCATGGTCACATCGACGTCCTCTTTCTCGAGCGTCACATCGCCGTCGGCGAGGTGCAGGACGAGCTGGCCCGTCTTGTCGAGTTCCTCCTTGGCCGCATGGCCGTTAAGCTCCTTGAGCGCCTTCTGGATGGCGCCCATCTTCTTGCCGACTTTCGGGCCAAGCACGCGGAACTGCGGCTTGAACGTATAGGTGAGGTAGGCCTCCATGTCGTCCTTGAAGGTGACCTGCTTGACGTTGAGCTCCTCCTCCACAATCTGCTTGTAGAAGTCGTTGAGCACGACGGGCGCCTTGACGAACATGTTGCCCACAGGCTGGCGGTTCTTGATGTTCGCCTCGTTGCGCGCGGCGCGGCCGAGCACGACGATGTCGAGCACCTCGCCCATGTTCTGCTCCAGTTCTTTGTCGATATGCGCCTCGTTGACAGCGGGGAAGTCGCAGAGATGCACGGACTCCGGCGCCTTTTTGTCGATACTGCGCACGAGGTTCTGGTAGATGGACTCGGTCATGAACGGAATCATCGGCGCGGCGGCCTTGATGGTCGTCACCAGTGCCGTGTAAAGCGTCATGTAGGCATTGACCTTGTCCTGCTCCATGCCCTTGGCCCAGAAACGGCTGCGGCTGCGGCGCACGTACCAGTTGGAGAGCTCATCGACGAACTGCTCCAGCGCCTTGGCGGCCTCGGTCACATGATAATTCGCGAGGTCGTAGTCCACGTCCTTGACCATGGTGTTGAGACGCGAGAGGCACCACTTATCCATGACGGGCAGCTTGTCGTAGTCCAGCGTATATTTCGTGGCATCGAAGTTGTCGATGTTCGCGTAGAGCACGAAGAACGCGTAGGTGTTCCAGAGCGTGCCCATGAACTTGCGCTGGCCCTCCTGCACGGCATCGTCGTGGAAGCGGTTCGGCAGCCATGGCGCGCTGTTCTCGTAGAAATACCAGCGGATGGCGTCGGCACCATGCTTGCCCAGGGCCTCCATCGGGTCGACGGCATTGCCCTTCGACTTCGACATCTTTTGGCCATCCTTATCCTGCACGTGGCCGAGCACGATGACGTTCTTATAGGGTGAGCAATGGAACAGCAGCGTCGAAATGGCGATCAGCGAATAGAACCAGCCGCGCGTCTGGTCGACGGCCTCGGAAATGAAGTCCGCGGGGAAGCGTTTCTGGAAAATTTCCTTGTTTTCAAACGGATAATGCCACTGCGCGAACGGCATGGAGCCGGAGTCAAACCAGCAGTCAATGACCTCGGGCACGCGGTGCATCTCCTTGCCGCACTTCGGGCATTTGATGGTGACTTTGTCCACGTACGGGCGGTGCAGCTCGATATCGTCAGGACAATTCTCGCTCTTTTCCTTGAGCTCCTCGATGGAGCCGATGCACTCCTGATGACCGCACTCACACTGCCAGACCGGCAGCGGCGTGCCCCAGTAACGGTTGCGCGAGAGTCCCCAGTCCTGCACGTGCTCCAGCCAGTTGCCAAAGCGGCCTTCACCGATGGATTTCGGGATCCAGTTGACCGTCTTGTTGTTCGCGACGAGCTCGTCCTTTACGGCCGTCATCTTGATGAACCACTCCGAACGTGCATAGTACAGGAGCGGCGTGTCGCAGCGCCAGCAATGCGGATAGCTATGCGTGAACTCCGGTGCCTTGAACAGCTTGCCCTGCGCCTTGAGGTCTTCGAGAATCATCGGGTCGGCTTTCTTGACGAAGATACCGCCCCACTTCGTCTCATCCGTAAGCTCGCCCTTGCTGTTGACGAGGTTGACGAAAGCGACGTTGTATTTTTGGCAGACGCGATTATCGTCTTCACCAAAGGCCGGAGCCATATGGACGACGCCCGTGCCGTCTTCCGTCGTGACATAGCCATCGCAGATCACGATAAAGGCCTTTTTATTCGGCTGTTTCGCTACCGCTGCATTCGCGAACGGATAGAGCGGCTCATATTCACGATACTCGAGTTCCTTGCCCTTGCAGCGGGCCACGACCTCGCGCTCGCCCTCGACCCCCTCGAAGACTTTGTCCACGAGCGCCTCAGCGAGAATGTAGTTCTTGCCACCCACCGCGACCTTGACGTAGTCCACATCCGGATTCACGCAGAGCGCGAGGTTCGAGGGCAGCGTCCAAGGCGTCGTCGTCCATGCAAGATAGTAAGTATTGTCCTCATCCTTGGCCTTGAACGTGACCATGGCGGAGCGCTCCGTCACATCCTTATAGCCCTGCGCCACCTCATGCGAGGAAAGCGGCGTGCCGCAGCGCGGGCAGTAGGGCACGACCTTGTAGCCCTTGTAGAGCAGGCCCTTATCCCAGATCTGCTTCAGTGCCCACCACTCGGACTCGATGAAGTTGTTCTCATAGGTAATATAGGGATGGTCCATGTCAGCCCAGAAACCGACGACATCGGAGAACTGCTCCCACATTCCCTTGTACTTCCACACGGACTCACGACACTTTTTGATGAATGGCTCAATGCCGTATTTCTCAATCTGCTCCTTGCCGTTGATGCCGATGGCCTTCTCGACCTCCAGCTCCACCGGCAGGCCGTGCGTATCCCAGCCGGCCTTGCGCAGGACCTTCTTGCCCTTCATTGACGCATAGCGCGGCAACATATCCTTGATGACACGCGTGAGCACATGGCCGATATGCGGCTTGCCGTTAGCCGTCGGGGGGCCATCATAGAACGTATAGGTGTCGCAGCCTTCGCGCTGGTCGATGGCCTTCTGTGCGATATGGTTGTCCTTCCAGAACTGGAGCACACCTTTCTCGCGTTCGACGAAGTTGAGGTTCGTGTCTACTTTCTGATACAAAACGTGTTCCTCCCATCATCTGCAACGCTGGTCTTGCAGAACACAAAAAACCTGCATCCTAATAGGATACAGGTTCACTTCTCTGTACTATACCACCTATTATCACGTACCAGCATACGCTAGCCCATAACGGGGGCAACCGGCCCAGCCTACTCCACCAGCGAGCCGATTACACCATCGGCTCTCCACGCTCCTTCAGCCTGCAGCTCCAGAGTGATCTTCGCCACGCCCTACTCCCTGCCGTCTCCCACCATACACGGCTCGCTAAAGGTTTCCAGCCGGGGCTACTCTCTCCCTCAACGCCTTTACAAGTTTACAAGTGGTATTGTACCACGTGTGCACAGACATTTCAAGGAATGTTCCTGCAAATTTCTTTCCAAATATTGGTGGATGTCTTATAATAAGTACGTCTATTTAAATGCAGGAGGAAAATATGCATCAATACCTTTTCTATATTGGCGGATTCCCCATCCGCGCCTACGGTCTCGTGATTTCGCTTTCAATTATCCTCGCGACGGGTGTGGCCTATTTTCTCGCCAAGGCAGACCGGCGCGGCTATGAGCAGTATATCGTGGACCTCGGCATCTACTGCGGTGCGGCAGGGCTGCTCGGCGCACGGCTTTGGGATGTGTTCTTCTTTGACTGGGAATACTACAGCGGCCACCTCACGGAGATCCTCAACGTCTGGCAGGGAGGCATGGCCATTCAGGGCGGTATCTTCCTCGGCGTGCTCACGGGCGTTTGGTACGCGCACAAACATGAGCTGGACACTATCCACTTTCTCGATGTCATCGCGCCTGCGCTCATCCTCGGCCAGGCCCTCGGCCGTTGTGCGAACCTGCTGAACGGCGACGCTTTCGGCGCGCCCACAGGCATGCCCTACGGCATCGTCTACCCCAGTACGACGCTCGCCCATCACACCTACGGCGACCAGCCGCTCTGGCCCGCCGAGGTCTGGGAGGGGCAGCTCGACATGGTGATTTTCGCCATTCTGCTGCTCTACCGCAGCTTCCCTCACGTCAAGGGGCAGGCCTTCGCACTCTACATCATGCTCTACTCGACGGCGCGTTTCTTCCTCGAATACCTGCGCGGTGATTACACGGCTCTCGTGCTCGGTCTCTTTCACAGTGCGCAGATGACCAGCGTTGTCGCCTTCACCCTCGCAGCTCTCGCCTACCTTATCCTGCCCCTCTGGTATCGGAAAAAGGCCGCGAAACATTGACGTATCCCGACCAGTCTGCGTATAATATAATTAGATAGGTATGTCTCCCGGAACGTCAGGGAGAGACAAAAGATAAAGGAGTGCAGGCATGAAAATATTAGCCCGCCAATTGACGGTAGACCTCTATAACTGTAAAAACAGCAAACTGAACGACAAAGAAGCCATCGAGAGCACCCTCGCAAATATCGCGCGGGAAAATAACTTCAAGGTGCTCCATGCTTATGCCGCCCCCATCGCGAAGGATCATTTCGTCGCGATGCTGCTCTGCCAGGAAGGCCACATCGGTGTACACGTCTACACTGACCTCCGTTATGTCGCCATCGACCTTTTCATCTGCGACACTGAGGCAGAACCCGAAATCATCTTCCGCGCCCTGCGCAAATTCTTCCAACCGGACAAGGTTCGTACGACCTTCCTCAAACGCGGCGACTTCGGCTCCAACAAAGACGCGCGGCCAAAGATCAAGAACCGCATCGCGCCAGTGCGCCGCATCCGCAATACCGGTGCCAAGGTTGTACGCATCCTCGCACGCCGCAACAAAGGTTAAATAAACATCCAACCGACAAAGAAACGGCTGGACATAAGTATTTACCGCTTATGTCCAGCCGTTTTGCGTTTTTTAAATTTAGAACTTGAACTTCTGCAAATTCTCCTGCAGTTCCTGTGCCAGTTTAGCCAGGCTGCTGCTGGCATTGGCAATCTCGGAGGCACTGGCCGACTGCTCCTCGGTTGCCGCCGAGACCGTCTGCATCTCAGCACTGACCTTCTTACCCTGCTCGTTGATGGTAGCGACCTGCTGCGTGATATTTGCCGCATCTTCATCTGCCGACTGTACGGAAGCATTCATCGCATCGACCTGCTGCGTTACTTCATTGACGAGCGACTGAATCTGGGCAAATACCTCGCGCAGGGCATCGACGCTCACCGCACCGTTTTCAACAGCTTTTCGCCCCGTCTGCATCGAGCTGACTGCCGCCTCGGTATCCTGCTGAATCCCCTGGATAAGCGTAGCAATCTGTTGCGCCGACTCAGCCGACTGCTCAGCCAGCTTGCGCACCTCATCAGCTACCACGGCGAAGCCACGCCCATGTTCACCAGCACGTGCCGCCTCAATCGCTGCATTGAGTGACAGCAGATTCGTCTGCTCGGCAATACCGGAAATCGTCTCAACGATAGCGCCAATCTCCTGAGAACGCTGACCCAGCTGGTCGATAATCTGCGCCGATTCCTTGACGTTCTGCGAGGCAGACTGGATTTTCTCAATGCTCGCATCGACTTCCTGTGAACCGCTGGAAGCATATTGCGTCGCCGTCTCCGAACGTTCTGCAGCTACACCAGACTGTGCCCGCAAATCGTCCACGCTGCGGCTGATCTGCTCCACAGCTGCCGAACTGGAATTCACGGCATCCTGCTGCTCGATCACGGCACCGGCCGCATCCGTAACAGACTGAGCTACCTGCGTCGACGCCTGTGCCGACTGTTCTGAACTGGCCGTAAGCTCCTCACTAGCCGCCGCAATCTGCTCCGCCGTCTCATATGTCTTATGCATAAGCGTATTGAGCTTGTCGCGCATATTCACAATGACATCCGCCATCTCACCAAACTCGTCGCGACGGTTGACCTCCCGCGGATGTTTGCGGAAGTCTCCGTCACCCAGTTTCGTGCAAGCAGCCATCATATGACCAAGAGGTCCCGTAATCGCACGCGTAATCCACACCGTAAAGACGAGGAGCAAAGCCAGTGCCACAATACAATAGATGACCATAAATGCGCTTGCCCGCGCTGCTGCTGCGTCAACTTCCTGATAGGTACTCTCTGCCGAATCACGTACACGCTGCTGCTCAGCCTCCATGGCCTCGCGTAGATTCTGCGTATCCTTACCGGTATTTTTCGAATAATACGCAGCAGCCCCTGCCTCGTCACCAGAGGCCTGAAGATCTACCACATGGTTAATGGAGGCATCGAACGTCTGCCAAAGCTTGTTAATTTCATCGACATGCTGGTTAAACTCGGGATTTGCCACCGTATTGGAAGCTGTATAGCCCTGCATATTCTCCGTAAACTTCTGTTCGATCTCTTTGATATTGCCTCGCAGATCTTCGAAACGTGCCTGATCATGCGCCGCCATCGCCAGCGCTGCCCGCGATTGCATATCACGCATCATGTACTTTGCATCACCAATCCGGTCAATCTGCTGCAGTTTTTCTTTATAGACAAGCTCCAAGCCGCTCTTGGAGGACTGGATTGTCGTCCACCCCATAAAGCCGATCGCTGCCATTCCCAACGCAGCTACCACAACTAAAATGAGGATTTTATATAGCACCCGTAAATTCTTCATCCATCCCATAAAGACTTCCTCCTATACACATACCAGGAATCAGCGATAGCACGTTGCTGCTTGACAAACATGCAGGATTTCCATTGAGCATGTATTTACTCTTTGCTTATGGGTTCTCCGTTGAAGCGTAAAATCATTGTAGAGCCCCATAATATTTATGAGCATCTAATCAGAAATCGTTTACGTAGTTCCTGCATTGGCGGTTCGTACGAAAAGAATCATGTTAATCGGCATATACCTGCTGAAAGAACGCTGCTGCGCCGAGTAAGTTTGCTGCATTTCCTGCTTCGCATGCCTGAAGCAACGGGCGCACCTGAGCAATCTTCACCTGCTTCAGGATAGCATCCACGTGATGTTGGATCTTGTCCACGAGTTCTGGCCGCGCACTTACGCCACCACCCAGCAGAATGATATCGGGATCAAGCGAATACTGCAGGTTATAGGCAGCCAGCGCAATCGCATGGCACATCGCTTCGATTCCCTGCTGGGCGACCGCATCACCTGCATCGGCCATAGCAAAGACCCGTTCCCCATTGAGCTCTGTTACCGGAATCCCCTTGGCCGTCGCTACACGCTCTACGAGAGCCCGGGTTGAGCCGGTATTACTCAGGATCTCCCCATCGTCATTCAGGATCATATACCCGAACTCTCCACCATGGAAATGATTGCCACGATAGATCTGATGGTTCATAATCACAGCACCGCCAATCCCCGTGCCAATGACCATAAAAACGGCGTTGTCAAACGTCCGCCCGGCCCCCCAGGTGCACTCTCCGAGTCCCGCACAGTTCGCATCATTCTCCATGCTCACCGGCAGCCCCAGACGCTCGGATAGAGCTTTTCCAATAGGAAAGTTATGGATATAAGGCACAGCACTATCGCCGCGGATAACATCTGCCGCAAAATCCACAGCACCGGGAAAACTAAACCCCGCTCCACGTACCTCGGTGGAGCATTCCTGCCGAATCCGTTCCACCGCTGCATAGAATTCATCCAGAGTCGCAGGCGTTTTTACTTTTCCCTGCCCGGATAGTTCTCCCTTCTCCGACACAACACCGTATTTGATGCTGCTACCGCCAATATCAAAAGCCAGAATCGCCATATGTCTACACTCCATTTCAATTAAAGGACATATCTTATAATAAATTATATCATATCTCGTAAAAAAAGGAAGTGCTAAAAGAAAAAGTGTAACAAAGGGTCAAAAAAGAATTACTGTTAACGATTCAAGGTAACAAAAAAACGGTACCCTTGCAAGTACCGTTTAATAAACTAGCAACGCCCTATCCTCCCAGCCCGTCTCCAGACAAGTACTTTCGGCGTGCGGATGCTTAACTACTGTGTTCGGCATGGGAACAGGTGGAACCATCCGGCTATCGTCACTAGATATTCTATTTGCTGACGCATCCAAGAACCAAGTCCAAAGGACGCAGGTGATTGGTTAATGCGTCGCATGCAAGAGTGTCCAAAGAACCGAGCCTGAAAGGCGAAGGTGATTTGTTGACACTCACTGCTCAAGGATTTGTACCTTGAAAACTATACAGAAGAAATTACTTGTTTCTAAACATTTCAGGTAATTCACGCTGCGCGGTCAACGTCAGCCAATCGCGCTTCGCTTTCGCTCGCGTTCTTGGGACGTTTTCGCGTAAGCGATTCGCACACGTTTGCGCGTCGCATATGCTCCTTCAAACATGGCTCTCTGCTTAAGTTAAAGCCCTCGACTTATTAGTATTCATCAGCTCCACGCCTTACGGCGCTTCCACATTGAACCTATCTACCTTGTCTTCTTCAAGGAGTCTTACTAGCTTGTGCTATGAGATACTTCATCTCAGGACGGGTTTCACGCTTAGATGCTTTCAGCGTTTATCCCTTCCGGACGCAGATACCCGGCCGTGC
>Ga0256404_1004933_pt1 | contig 24362 bp, 15 predicted proteins | sample RumenRJG_01DNA_FD_185990 | JGI IMG/M metagenome (GOLD analysis project Ga0256404, IMG submission 185990) | Bovine rumen microbial communities from Lethbridge, Alberta, Canada - RJG_01 | ecosystem: Host-associated > Mammals > Digestive system > Stomach > Rumen | place: Canada: Alberta | collected... | reverse complement strand
CTTACCCTCCGCGTCCCGGTAGGACAGGAGCTTCTCCGGGGTGGTGAAGCCGCAGGCCAGCTTGCTGCCCACGGTGGAGAGGTTGAAGCGGCTGGACTCCTCGCAGCTGAAGGCCACCAGCTCCACCGTGCGCCGGTGGGGCACCTTGTTCTCCACCAGGTAGCGGAGCACCTGGTAGCCGGACATGACCCCCAGGACGCCGTCGTAGCGTCCCCCGTTCGGAACCGTGTCCAGGTGGGAGCCGATGACCAGGGGCGGCAGGTCCGGGTCGCTTCCCGGCTTGGAAAACCAGAGGTTTTCCGCCGCGTCCAGGTAGCACTGGAGCCGCAGGCCGTAGGCCCGGTTCAGCATCTCCGTCCGGGCGGCGAACTCGTAGTCGGTGTAGGCCAGGCGGTCAATGCCGCCCTCCTCGTTGGCCCCCACCGAGGAGATCACCCGGTAGTCGCTCATCCACTTGTTGAAATCGTAATCCATTCAGAGGCCCTCCTTTCGCGCGGGTCTGAGAAAAGATTATTATACCACAAACGTTCAGCACCCGGGTAAAATACAAAAGCTATGGCCGGGGGACTTGTCCACTGGACATTGGCTCATTTTCCCTTCCCGTTTTCCTGCAGGAAGTCCTTCGCGTCCTTCACGAAGCTGGCGATGATCAGGATGATCACCAGCGCCAGGGGGAAGGCGGCGATGATGGACACGGTCTGCATGTTGCTCATGCTGCTGTCGCTGAAGATCAGGGCGATGGGCAGGAGGATCAGCAGCACCGCCCAGAAGAGCTTCATGGCCCGGGAGGCATCCTCCGCGCCGTCCACCTCCTTGTAGGAGTACTGGCAGGCCACCAGGGTGATGGAGTCAAAGGAGGAGGCGTAGAAGGCGATCATGCTCAGGGTCAGCAGCACCAGCGCGATGTGGTGCGCCGGCAGGGTTGCGAGGATCGCGAGAATGGTCTGGTACAGGTCCCCGCACTCCCGGTAGATGCCGATGAAATCCGCCTTTCCGTGCATCTGCAGCCCCATGCCGTAGTTGCCCAGCACGATAAAGGAGACCAGGGTGGAGGTGACGCCGAAAATGTAGGAGCCCAGGATCACCTGCTTCACCGTGCGGCCCCGGCTCACGCCGCCCATGAAGAAGGGCGCCGCCACGCCCCACACGATCCAGTAGGCCCAGTAGAAGATGGTCCAGTTCTGGGGGAAGGAGGATGTCCGGAGGGCGTCGGTCCAGGTGGAGAGGCCGATGAAGTTCTGCAGCATGTTTCCCACGGCGGTGAAGCCGGTCTCGATGATGTAGCGCTGCTCCCCGCCGGTCACGAAGACGTAGGCGAGAAGCGCCCCGAAGAGGTACATGCAGAGGTTCGAGAGCTTCGCCACGCCCTTAAGCCCGTGCATCACCGAGATGGTGTAGGTGACGCAGACCGCCACGAGGATCAGGATGGTCACGCCCTTGCTGTTCTCAATGCCCGCCAGGGAGGACACGATCTGGGCCAGGAGGGGGGAGGACACGGAGAAGGTGGTGGCGGTTCCCGCGATGAGGGCGATGACCGCCAGCACATCCACCAGCTTCCCGGGCAGCCGGTCCGTCTGGTCCTTCAGGATGGGCCGGCAGGCCTCCGAGAACTTCTGCTTCTTCCGGTTCCGCACGTGCAGCATGAAGCCGAAGCAGGCAGCCAGCACCGCGTAGAAGCTCCAGGGAATGGGGCCCCAGTGGAACAGCGGGTAGGCGCTGGCCCAGTCCTGGATGCTGCCGAGCTCCTGGATGTGGGGCTCCTCCGCGTAGTAGATCCACTCGCAGAGGGAGTAGAACAGGATATCCGCCGCCAGGCCGCAGGTGAAGACCATGGCGCCCCAGAGCCAGAAGCCGTACTGGGGCTTCTCGTCCTGTCCCCCCAGCACGATCTTCCCGATATCGGAGAAGGCGATGTAGAAGGAGACGATCAGGACGAAGAGTCCCACCGCCAGGTAGTAGGTGCCCATGGTGTCCCCCAGGAAGAAGCGTATGGCGGACAGCATGGCCGAGGAGCCCTCCGGGTCCGCCACGAAGTAGAAGCAGAGCAGGAGGATGATGCCCATGGGAAACACCGTTGTTGCCGGATCGATCTGTTTTTTCTTGTTCATTGCACTCCGATCTCCTTTTCCGCAAGATCACAGTAGGTTTTCGCGAGGCGGTACTGGGAGTCCGCGTAGGCGCCGAACTCCACGCCCTTCAGCCTCTTGTACTCGCACCAGCTGCTCCAGAGCAGCCCCGACACTGCGACGTAGCAGTAAATCTTCGTCCTGATTTCCGGGGGACAGGGCCCGCCGAAGTACAGGTCCGTAAAGTGATCCGTCTCATCCCGGCCGTACTCGCTGTAGAGACAGAACATGGCGATATCCGCGTGAGGATCCTGCATGGCCGCGTACTCCCAGTCGCTGAGCTGCAGCCGCTCCTCCCCGCCGGACTGGTAAAACAGGAAGTTGTCCGGCACGGCGTCCATGTGGCAGAGACAGAAGGGCGCCTGATGGGCCTCGATGTAGGGGCGCAGGGCAAAGATCCGCTCCCGGGTCTCCCGGTAGTCCGGGAAGGCCGCCCCCGCGCTTCCCGGCCCGCTCTCCCCCTCCGTCAGGCTCTCGTAGAAGGCGATCTTCTCGAACAGGGGGAAGCTGTGCTCCACCCTGAGGCCGCTCTTATGCAGCCGCCGCAGGAGGTCCGCGCACCGCTTCAGGTCCTTCTCCTCATAGGGGTCGCAGACCCTGGCGTTCTCCAGGTAGCGGGTGACCATCAGCCCGTTTGAGGGGTTCAGGTAGACCGGATCGCCGCAGATGCCCTTTCCCTGGATGGCCCGGTACACGTCGGCCTCCTCCCGCCGGTTGATGAGAAGGGAGGTTCCCTCCCCGGGGATCCGCAGGATGTAGCGCTCTCCCTTGCAGGAGAATATAAAGGAGTGGTTGGTCATGCCCTTCACCATGGGCCTGATTCCGGAGATGTCTCCCAGGGAGGCGCTCATGGTGCCGGCGATGACCTCCAGCTCTCTCGCGTGGACCGCCCGGGTGATCTGCTCCTGCAGGAAATAGAGGGACCGCTCGTCCTTCTTTCCGGAGAAGAGGCGCTCCATGGCCCGGACGCTCTCCGGGAGCCCCGTGAAGATAAGGATGTCCCCCGCCTGCACCTCCTGGTAGGGACCGGGCGAGACGGTGAGCTTCGTTCCACGCCGGACCGCCGTCACCGTGGCCCCGGTGCACTGCCAGAGCCGGAGCTCCCCGATGCTCATGCCCAGCTTGTCAGAGTCCGCCGGGACGGAGAGCTCATATACCGGGACCTCCTGGTCCGAGACCGACGGGGCCTTTGCCGCCTCCAGCAGGCGGTTCCCGGTGTCCAGGATCTCAGCCCCCATCTCCGCGTACTGCTTCAGGAGCTCCTTCAGCCGCTTCTTCAGCTCCTGCTGCTCCCCGAAGGCCCCGGCGGATTTCAGGTACTCCGCCGCCCGCTCCGCGGAGAGGACCACCGTCCCGCTGCCCTCCCTGGTCACCACAATGTCCAGGTCCGCCAGGATCTTCAAGGCCTTCCGGATGGTCTCCGGGGAGACCCGGTACGCGGAGGCAAGCATGGAGCGCCCGGACAGGCGCTGCCCCTCCCGGAACTCTCCGGACACAATCCGGGACGCGATGTCCGCGGCGATTCTCAGGTACTGGGGGGCGGACTGGCGCTCGGCGCCCCGGCCGTTCTTTTCCGGCGTGCGCTCCGGAGCCCGCGCGCTGTCGCGGCTCCCGGCGTTCTTTTCCGGGGCCCGCGCGCTGTCGCGGCTCCCGGCCGGTACGTTTTTCTTCTGCATGGCAGTCTCCTTTTCAGACAGCCGCCCGCAGGGACGGGGGATCTGTCAGGCATTGTTCTCGATTTCGCAGTGTTCTCGATTTAGCATTATTCTCGATTCAACAGTGTTCCCGATTATGTGGAATGTGTTCATTCTACAACCGACAACCTCACATGTAAATAGAGATTGTTGCTTTTATGTAAATTTGCTCTGCTCTGCGCTGCCCACAGTCTCAGAATGCAGGAAAAACGCCCCGGGATTTCTCCCGGGGCAGTCATGCCACACATATGAACTTTTTACGGGACCTGCCGGGCCCGCCCGCCTATCACTGCATCACTGCACCACCAGCCGCTGGGTGTACCCGCCCATGGTGATGTACAGGACCCTGCTGTCCGGGGACACGGTGAGGTATCCCACGGTCATGCCCGCCAGCAGGTCCATCACCTCGTAGGCGATGTCTGTCCCTCCGTTAATGGGGTAAATCTCGTAGGTTTTGGAATACCCGGCCGGCGCGTAGCTCTCGGTCATGGACCAGTGGACCACGCCGTCTCCGTAGACGTCCCTGTAGAAGGTGTAGCTGTAGCCGTAGTTTTCCCCGTAGGCTCTTCCCACCAGGGGCGCCGCGCTGTCGGTCCGCTGTCCCCACTGCTTCTCCACAGCGCCGTCGGCGCCGAGCCAGTAGCCGTGGGGGGTGTAATTGCTGCTGACCATGCATCCGTCAGGTCCCACGTAGTACAGCTTTCCGCCCCGGTCCTCAATCATGCGGTTCTGCACCATCTGCCCGTTGTCCAGGTAGTACACCCACTCGCCGGACTGCAGCTGCTCCCAGCCGGCCGCGTAGGCAGGCAGGGCGGCGCACACCATCAGAAGGCAGGCAAGAAGCAAGGCAATTTTCCGTTTCATCATAGGTCCTCCTTTTCATCTCATCTGTTCCGGCCGGCGGAGGAAGCTGCCGGGCGGATATCTGAATTTGTATCCCTTTCTTACTGTCAGTACACTCATCTTCTATCAATTCAGCCGAATTGTCCAGTAAATTTTCTGGAAACCGCCTCCGGACGGCCCCTGTACCAGCCCGCGGAACAGTCTTCGCAGCAATCCGCACATCATCTCTTTTCATAGATTCCCGCCGCCCAATCTGATATAATTTATGCGGCAGCCTGTACTCACATAATACCGAAAGGGAAATCACATGCTGAAGAGCCACGAACGATTTCATTCCGCCAACGGAAAGCGGCTCATCCTCATTGTGGACGATGAAGCCGTCAATCGGGAACTCCTGAAACTGATGCTCTCGGAGGACTATGAGATTCTCTGCGCCGAAAACGGCCAGGAAGCCCTGCAGCTGATCCGGGACCGGGCCCAGGTCCTCTCCCTGGTTCTGCTGGACCTCATCATGCCCGGCATGCACGGCCTGGACGTGCTGCGGCAGATGAAGGAAGACGGCACCCTGAACAATCTTCCGGTCATCGTCATGACCTCCGAGAAGCACGCCGAGGTGGAGAGCCTCCGTCTCGGGGCCATGGACTTTATCTTAAAGCCCTTTGACATGCCCGAGGTGGTGCAGGCCAGAATCCGCCGCATCATTGAGCTGTCCGAGGACCGCATGATCATCCGCTCCACCGAGCGTGACGCCCTCACCGGCCTCTACAGCAGGGAGTACTTCTACCGCTACGCGGAGCAGTTCGACCAGTTCCACAAGGACCTGGCGACAGACGCCATCGTCATCGACATCAACCACTTCCACATGATCAACGAGCGCTACGGCAAGGCCCGCGGCGACGAGATCCTGAAAACAATCAGCCGGCAGCTCCTGACCATCGTCCAGAACAACGGCGGGATGGTGTGCCGCCGGTCGGCAGACACCTTCCTGATCTACTGTCCCCACGTGAAAGACTACAAGGCGATCCTGAACCAGGCCTCCGCCGGGCTCTCCGGCCCTGACAGCGACTCTGGGCGGGTGCGGCTCCGCATGGGCGTCTACCAGATGGTGGACAAATCCATCGACATCGAGCGCCGCTTCGACCGGGCAAAGCTCGCCGCCGACCGGGTGCGGGGCGCCTACGCCGCCAGCATCGAATTCTATGACAACGAGCTCCACGAAAAGCAGCTCTTCGCCGAGCGCCTCTTAGAGAACGTGGAGAGCGCCTTCCGGGAGCACCAGTTCAAGGTCTTCTACCAGCCGAAGTTCAACATCCGCGGCGAAACCCCCCGCCTCGCCAGCGCCGAGGCCCTGGTGCGGTGGATGCACCCGGAGCTGGGCACCATCAGCCCCGGCATCTTCATCCCCCTCTTTGAGAAAAACGGGCTGATCCAGCGGCTGGACGAGTACGTCTGGCAGGAGGCGGCCGCCCAGGTGAACCGCTGGAAGGAGGCCTTCGACGTCACCCTCCCGGTTTCCGTCAACGTGTCCCGCATCGACCTCTACGACCCCAACCTGGTGGGCAAATTCCGGTCCCTGATGCTGGACAACAGCCTGGACCCCGCCGACTACCTCCTGGAGATCACGGAGTCCGCCTACACGGAGAATTCCGACCAGATCATCCGCACCGTGACCGACCTCCGGAGCCTCGGCTTCCGGGTGGAGATGGATGATTTCGGCACCGGCTACTCCTCCCTGAACATGCTCACCTCCCTGCCCATCGACGCCCTGAAGCTGGACATGAAGTTTGTCCGGAACATTCTGCAGGACAAGCGGAACCTGCGCATGCTGGAGCTGATGATCGACATCGCCGAGTACATGCACGTGCCGGTCATTGCGGAGGGCGTGGAGACGGAGGACCAGATGCTCTTCCTAAAGGGCATGGGCTGCCACATGGTCCAGGGCTACTACTTCTCAAAGCCCCTGCCGCCGGAGCAGTTCGAGCACTTCGTCATCTCCCTCGCCGAGCAGCGGCGCAGGGAACCCGGCCGGGAAGATGCCGACCGGCTCCTGGTGTCCTATTCCAGCATTGCCCGGGCCCTCTCCAGCGGCTTCGAGCAGATCTACTACGTGGACCTGGACACCGACGCCTACATGGCGTTTTCCTCCCGGGGCGGCGCGGAAACCCCGGTGCTGGAAAAGAACGGCCTGCACTTCTTTGAGAACCTGAAGCAGCGCCTCGGGCCTTCGCTTGACCCAAAGGACATCGCCAAGGCCAAGAGCGGGCTGGACAAGAACGCCCTGATCCGGGCCATCCGGCTGAACGGCAGCTACTCCCTCACCTACCGCAAGCTGGTGGACGGCCAGCCGGTCTACCACCAACTGCGGGCGGTGCGCATCACCGGCTCGGAGCAGCACCACATTGTCATCGGCATCTCCAACGTGGACGCCCAGATCAAGCGGGACCAGGAATTTGCCCGCACCCAGGACACCGCCAATAGGGACACCCTGACCGGCGTCAAGAACCTGAACGCCTTCGCCCAGGCGGAGGAGAAGCTGGACACGGCCATATCCGACGGCACGCAGGCGCCCTTCTCCATCGCCGTGTGCGCAGTCTGCGGACTGGACAGCGTGATCCAGGACAAGGGCCTGGAGGAGGGGGATGCCCGTCTCTGCGCAGCCAGTCTCCAGATCTGCAACATCTTCAAGCACAGCCCGGTGTTCCGGGTGGGGCGGGACGTCTTCGCCGCCCTGCTCACCGGCCAGGACTACGCGCGGCGCCAGGCGCTCTTCGAGACCCTGGACCAGCTCCTGGAGAAGCGCCGGGCCGCCGACCCCGTCTGTATCGCCGGCGGCTCCTCGGACTACGTGCCCGGCAGGGACAAAAACGCCTCTGCCGTCCTGAAACGGGCAGAGGCGCAGCTGGAGGAGAAGATGCAGAAGCATTCGCTGCACGGCGGGTGCCATGTGCCGGACAGCGGTCAGTGAGGACCGCGCCGAGGATTTAACCAGTTGCAAAAGGAGATCATCCCTCGCCAAGGCTGTGGGTGATCTCCTTACAGAAGGCCGCCGCTTTCCACGGCGGCCCTTTTCATATTCTCTTTTCAGTTGCCGTCGCTCCCCAGCCGGCCGGCAGCCATTTCAATTCCGTCCTTCTCGTCGATCAGGAGCCTGTTCACGCGGCTGATGGTGGCCGTGGAAGCCCCGGTGCTCTTCGAGATCTCCTGGTAGGTCTGCTTTTTCAGAAGCCGGACCCCCACATCAAAGCGCTGCGCCAGTGACAGCAGCTCATTGATGGTGCAGATATCCTCGAAGAAGGCGTAGCACTCCTTCTTGTCCTTCAGGCTTAAGACAGCGTCAAATAGTTGCTCAACCGACTCAGTGTGAATCCCCTTTTTCATGATGCCCCCCTTTTGCGCGTTTCACTCCGGATTCAATGCTGTTCTGCTGATTTTCGTGTTGCCTCAGCTTTTAATGTATAGTATGGAATCTAGTTTAGCACTTCACATCGTAAAAGGCAAGGGATGACCGGTCTCTATAATGTTATATTTGCTCATTGCGCAGACTCTGACGGCTGCGGGCACTGTGAAACATGACCAATGCAGATTTATTTTCAGAAAAAGTCTTGCATTCTTCCCATTTCTGTAGTATTCTTCGTCAAGTAAACGCTTTAACGCGGTTATGCATTTAAGCGCCGCATCGCCAGAAGCCGCCCTCTCCGAGAATTCAAGGATCTCAAAGCGCCGGCGGCAGCATCACAGGAGGTACCGATATGGCTGTCAAAATCATTATGCTTCTCATCTTCTTCAGTATTATGATCGCCATCGGCTTATATTGCAGAAAAAATGCCACCGATGTCAGCGGCTTCGTGCTGGGCGGCCGCTCCGTGGGTCCCTGGCTCACGGCCTTCGCCTACGGAACCTCTTACTTCTCGGCGGTTATCTTCGTTGGCTACGCCGGACAGTTCGGCTGGAAATACGGCATCGCATCCACCTGGGTTGGTATCGGAAACTGCATCATCGGCTCCCTGATGGCCTGGGCCATCCTGGGCCGCCGCACCCGCATCATGACCCAGCACCTGGGCTCCGCCACCATGCCCCAGTTCTTTGAGACCCGCTACGGAAGCCCGGCCCTGAAGGTCGCCGCCTCCGTCATCACCTTCATCTTCCTGATCCCCTACACCGCCTCCCTCTACAACGGTCTCTCCAGACTCTTCGGGATGGCCTTCAGCATCGACTACTCTGTCTGCGTGATCGTCATGGCCGTGCTCACCGGAATCTATGTCATTGCCGGCGGATACATGGCCACCGCCATCAACGACTTCGTGCAGGGCATTATCATGCTCTTCGGCATCGTGGCCATCATCGGCGCCGTGCTGAACAGCCAGGGCGGCTTCCTGGCGGCCCTGGACGGCCTGGCCCGGATCAGCGACGAGACGGTCTCCAGCACACCCGGCGTGTTCGCCTCCTTCTTCGGTCCCGATCCGCTGAACCTCTTCGGCGTGGTGATCCTGACCTCTCTCGGCACCTGGGGCCTGCCCCAGATGGTCCAGAAGTTCTACGCCATCAAGAGCGAGAAGAACATTGCCACCGGCACCATCGTCTCCACCTTCTTCGCCTTCGTCGTGGCGGGCGGCTGCTACTTCCTGGGCGGCTTCGGCCGGCTCTTCTCCGACAAGATCGACATCGCCGCCAACGGCTTTGACTCGGTGATTCCCACCATGCTCTCCGGGCTTCCGGACCTCCTGATCGCCATCGTGGTGATCCTGGTGCTCTCCGCCTCCATGTCCACTCTGTCTTCCCTGGTGCTGACCTCCAGCTCCACCCTGACCCTGGACCTCTTAAAGGGACGCGTGGTCCACGACATGGACGAAAAGCGGCAGGTGCAGATCATGCGCTTCCTCATCGTGATCTTCGTGGCCATCTCCGTGGTCATCGCCATCATCCAGTACAAGTCCAGCGTCACCTTCATCGCCCAGCTGATGGGCGTGTCCTGGGGCGCTCTGGCAGGCGCATTCCTGGCCCCCTTCCTGTACGGGCTCTACTGGAAGAAGACCACCAGCGCCGGAGTCTGGTGCAGCTTCATCTTCTCCACCGTTGTCATGCTCGCCAACATGATGGTCCGCGGCAGCTTCCCGAAGCTCCTGCAGTCTCCCATCAACGCCGGCGCCTTCTGCATGATCGCAGGCCTGGTGATTGTCCCCCTGGTCTCCCTCGTCACCCCGAAGCCGGAGAACTCCCTGGTGGAGCACGCCTTCTCCTGCTACGCGGAGAAGGTCCTGGTCTCCAAGACCACCGCTCTGGAGGACGGCACGGACTGAGAAGCCTCACCAATGAATATCTGACAGGATCGCCCGGCCGGGATGGCCGGGCGATTTTCTGCCTGATCAGGTGGAACAAGCAGGTCCCGCTTTCGCGGGACCTGCCTTTTTCAATCCTGTTCTGTTTTTCCTGAGATCTGCCTGATATCTCAGATCTGCATGATATCTTCCTGGCTCAGGAGCGCCAGGCCCTTGCCGCCGAGGGCGATCTCCGCGGTCTTCGGGTCGTTGACCTTGAAGATCATGCAGGCCTTGTTCTTCTCTCTTCCGCCCAGGAAGGCGTACATGTACTCGATGTTGATCTTCGCCTCGGCGAAGTACTGCAGGATCTGGTCCAGGCCGCCGGCCACATCGTTGATCTCCACGGCCAGCACGCTGGTGAGGCTTGCCACAAAGCCGGCCTCCTTTAAGAGGCTGATCGCCGCGAAGGCGTCGTCCACAATGATTCTGGCAATGCCGAACTCGCTGGTCTCAGCCAGGGAGAGAGCACGCATGTCCACGTTCTCCTTGGCCAGTACAGCCGTCATCTGCTTCAGCTCGCCGGGCTTGTTCTCAAGGAACACTGAAATCTGTCTGACACTCATTTCTTTCTCCTTTCAAACTAGGGCGTTCGCCAGATCCGGCCGTGGGCCTGCAAGCAGGCCCGGCCGCACATGGCTCACTGCTTCCGTCATTCGGAGCTCCCGCCCTGGCTTTCCAGGGCTCCGCTCCTCATGAGGTGCGCTCGCCATATCCGGCCGCAGGCCTGCAAGCAGGCCCGGCCGCACATGGCTCACTGCTTCCGTCAGATCTTTCTCCTGTCGATGACGCGCACTGCCTTGCCTTCGCTTCTGGCAATGCTCTTCGGGGCCACGAGGCTCACCTTCGCCTTGATGCCGAGCATGGACTTCAGGCCGTCCATCAGGTCCTTCTGGCGCTTCGCGATCTCGCCCATGTTGTCGGTGAAGAGCTCGGGAGTCATCTCAACCTGCACGTCCAGGGTGTCGGTGTTGTTCTTCCGGTCCACGATGATCTGGTAGTTGGCCGCGTAGCCGTGGTTCAGCAGCACGGTCTCGATCTGGCTCGGGAACACGTTGACGCCGCGGATGATCAGCATGTCGTCGGAGCGGCCCTTCGGCTTCGCCATGCGCACGTGGGTGCGGCCGCAGGAGCACTTCTCCCTGGTCAGGGTGCAGATGTCGCGGGTGCGGTAGCGGAGCAGCGGGAAGGCCTCCTTGTCCAGGGAGGTGAAGACCAGCTCGCCCTGGCTGCCCTCCGGCAGCACCTCGCCGGTATCGGGGTCGATGATCTCGGCGATGAAGTGGTCCTCATTGATGTGCATGCCCTGCTGGGCGGAGCACTCGAAGGCAACACCGGGCCCGGAGAGCTCGGTGAGTCCGTAGATGTCGTAGGCCTTGATGCCCAGGGTCTTCTCGATGTCCCGGCGCATCTCCTCGCTCCAGGCCTCGGCGCCGAAGATTCCGGCCTTCAGCGGGATTTCCTCCGGCTTCAAGCCCATCTCCTTCATGGTCTCGCCGAGATAGGCCGCGTAGCTGGGGGTGCAGCAGAGGATGGTGGCGTGCAGGTCCATGATGAACATGATCTGCCGCTCCGTGTTTCCGGAGCTGGTGGGAATGGTGAGGCAGCCGACCTTGTGGGAGCCGCCGTTTAAGCCCGGGCCGCCGGTGAAGAGGCCGTAGCCGTAGGACACCTGGCACACGTCCTCGTTGGTGCCGCCCGCCGCCACGATGGCTCTGGCGCAGCACTCCTCCCAGAGGTCGATGTCATGCTGGGTGTAAAACGCCACAACGCGCTTTCCGGTGGTGCCGGAGGTGGACTGGATGCGGACACAGTCCTTCACCGGCTTTCCCATGAGGCCGTAGGGATAGGCCTCGCGGAGATCCGTCTTGGAGAGGAAGGGGAGCTTCTTCAGGTCGTCGATGGACTTGATGTCCTCCGGCGTGACCCCCATTTCCTCCATCTTCTTCCGGTAGTAGGGGACGTGGTCCCAGACGTGCTTCACCTGTTTCACCAGGCGCTCGTTCTGGATGGCGACGATCTCCTCCCGGGAGGCGCACTCAATTTCCTTCTGATAATACCTTTCCATGATGCTCGTAACTCCTTTACTGAGTCGTGTAACATGACTAGCAGCTGCCGGTCAGAGATCCCATACCCGTTGGTTCAGGCGTTCTTTCCCAGAAGAAACGCCTTCTTGTTCATCTCAAGGAACTTCGGGGGGACGCAGGCCTCGAGGGACTTCATCCACTCCTCCTCGGGAATGTCGAAATAGTGGGAGAGCCGCCCCATCAGCACCAGGTTCACAGCCTTGGCGCTGCCGGCATCCTCCGCGAGCTTCAGGCAGTCCAGGGCGTCAACCTTCACGCCCTTTGCCTGCATCTTTTCCACCAGCTTCTCGGGGTACTGCGCCGCGCCGATGATCACCGGCATGGGGTCGATCTGCTGGGTGTTGGTCACGATCTGCCCGTCGGGCCTTAAGTAGGACAGCCACCGGGCCGCCTCCAGGATCTCGAAGGACACGATGAAGTCCGCCTCGCCCTGGTCGATCACCGGGCTGTAGACCTTGTCTCCGTAGCGCACGTAGGTCACCACGCTTCCGCCTCTCTGGGACATGCCGTGGACCTCGGAGACCTTCACGTCATAGCCCTGGGAGAGAAGCAGGTGGCCCAGCATCTTGCTGGCAAGAAGCGAGCCCTGCCCGCCGACGCCGACAATCATGATATTCTTTGTCTTCATGTTCAGGCCTCCTTTCCGCCGTCGCAGAGCGCGCCGAATTTGCAGAGCTGGCTGCACACGCCGCAGCCCACACAGAGCGTGTTGTCGATCCGCGCCTTGCCGTCCACCATGGAGATGGCCGGGCAGCCGATCTGCATGCAGGCCTTGCAGCCCACGCACTTGTCGCGGTTCACCTTAAGGGGCGCCTTGTGCTTCACGTACTTCAGAAGTGCGCAGGGCCTGCGGGAGATGATGACAGACGGGGCATCCGCCGCCAGCTCCTCCTTCAGGACCTGGTCGCAGGCCTTCAGGTCGTAGGGATCCACCACGCGGACCCGCTCAAAGCCCATGGCGCGGCACAGGGCCTCCAGGTCGATCTTTCCGGCCGGATCTCCCTTGATGTTGTACCCGGTGGTGGGGTTCTGCTGGTGGCCGGTCATGCCGGTGATGGAGTTGTCCAGAATGATTACGGTGGAGTTTGACTGGTTGTAGGCCACGTTGGCGAGGCCCGTCATGCCGGAGTGCATGAAGGTGGAATCGCCCAGCACCGCCACGGTCTTGTGCTCGCTCTCCGCTCCCCGGACCTTGTTGAAGCCGTGCACGGCGCCGATGGAGGCGCCCATGCAGAGGGTCATCTCAATGGAGGAGAGGGGCGCCACGGCGCCCAGGGTGTAGCAGCCGATGTCGCCGAGCACGGTGCACTTGTTTCTCTTCAGGGTGTGGAACAGGCCGCGGTGCGGACATCCGGCGCACATGACCGGGGGCCGGCCGGGAATCGCGTCGTCCAGCTTCCTGGACTCTCCCGTCTCCTTTCCCAGGGCCTTCGCCACCAGGTTCTGGGAGAACTCGCCGCAGATCGGGAGGATGTCCTTGCCCTCAACGGCAAGGCCCAGGGCCCGCACGTGGTTCTCGATGATGGGATCCAGCTCCTCCACCACCACCAGGCGGTCCACGCGACCCGCAAAGTCCCGGATGAGTTCCTCAGGAAGCGGGTTCGTCATGCCGAGCTTCAGGACGCTGACGCTGTCCCCGAAGACCTCCTTCACGTACTGGTAGGAGGTGGATGCGGTGATGATGCCAAGCTCCGTTCCGCCCATCTCCACCCGGTTCACCGGGGCGGTCTCGGCCCAGGCGGTGAGCTTCTTCGTGCGCTCCTCCACGATGGGATGCCGGCGGATGGCGTTTCCGGGCATCATGACGTACTTGGGGATGTTCTTCTCATAGGGCTTCTCCGGTACGGACCGCTCTCCCGTCTCCACGATGGACTGGGAGTGGGCCACACGGGTGCACATTTTTAAGAGGACCGGGGTGTCGAACTCCTCGTAGAGCTCAAAGGCCAGCTTCGTAAAGGACAGGGCCTCCTGGGAGTCCGAGGGCTCCAGCATGGGGACCTTGGCCGCGATGGCGTGGTGACGGCTGTCCTGCTCGTTCTGGGAGGAATGCATGCCGGCATCATCCGCCACGCCCACCACAAAGCCGGCGTTCACGCCGGTGTAGGACATGGTGTAGAGGGGATCCGCCGCCACGTTCAGGCCCACGTGCTTCTGGGCGCAGAAGGCCCGCTTTCCGGCGAGACAGGCGCCGAAGGCGGACTCCATGGCCACCTTCTCGTTGGGGGCCCACTCGCAGTAAATGTCGTCGTATTTCGCGGCTTCCTCCGTGATTTCGGTACTGGGCGTGCCGGGATAACTGGAGATAAAGCAGACGCCCGCCTCATAGAGGCCCCTGGCGACCGCCTTGTTTCCCAGCATGATCTCTTTTGCCATATAAGCTGCTCCTTTCTGTATGGCTCCTCCGGGTTTCGCGAAAGCGCCTGTTTCCGCGTCTCCGCGCATCTTTCCACGTAAAAACCCGCAGTTTTCCGAATCTATTCATTCCACTATAATGATTTAGTCCAATGAAGTCAAGAAAAAAACCTTACGGGAAACGCTTGACTTTTTATCGCTTGCCTGTTATGATGCTTTAACGGGTTAAATCAAAAAAGCCCGCGGGTTTCTGCCGCTTTTTTTGAGCCCTGTTTTTTTTACAGAAACTGCAGCCGGAACGGAAACGCCGCATTGCAATTCCACCTGTCTGCATCGTAAAATGAACCGATAAGATCAGTCCCCGCCTTTAAGCTGCAGAAACGTAGGCGGGGGTTCGGGGGGCTGATCGTCTCAGCAGGGGTCAAAGCCCCTGCTGAGATGCCGCTGAAAGCGGCAGCGGTTCATGAGCAAGTAGCGAAGCGGATTGCGAATGTCCGCTTTACTATCCGAAAGCTTTTCTATCAATACAGTTTGGAAAGGACATCAAGAACATGCCGATTACAGATCTTCTGGAACGCAACGCCAAGCTCTACGGGAGCGAGGTGGCCCTAATCGAGGTGAACCCGGAAATCAAGGAGGAGCAGCGCGTCACCTGGAAGGAATACGAGCTGATCCAGCCCTCTGCCGCCGGCTTCTACCGCAGGGAGATCACCTGGTCCGTCTTCGACGAGAAGGCCAACCGGGTGGCCAACATGCTCATTCACCGCGGTATCAGCCGCGGGCAGAAGTGCGCGATCCTCCTCATGAACTGCCTGGAGTGGCTCCCGATCTATTTCGGCATCCTGAAGGCCGGCGCCATCGCCGTGCCCTTAAACTTCCGCTTCACTGCCGAGGAGATCGACTACTGCCTGCAGGCCTCCGACTCCGACGTACTCTTCTACGGGCCGGAGTTCATAGGCCGCATCGAGGACATCGCGGACCGCATCAAGGACAAGGTGCTGCTCTACTTCGTGGGCGACCAGTGTCCCTCCTTCGCGGAGGATTACTTCCGCCAGTCCTCCAACTCCTCCTCTTCCGCGCCCCTGGTGCTGATCGAGGACACGGACGACGCGGCCATCTACTTCTCCTCCGGAACCACGGGCTTCCCGAAGGCCATCCTCCACAAGCACCTGGCCCTCTCCCAGAGCGCCCGCATGGAGGCGGTGCACCACCTGACCACCAAGCAGGACTGCTTCCTCTGCATTCCGCCCCTCTACCACACCGGCGCCAAGATGCACTGGTTCGGCTCCCTCTTCACCGGCAGCCGGGCGGTCATTCTGAAGGGCAACTCCCCGGAGGCCATCTTCCACACCGTCTCCCACGAGCTCTGCACCATCGTGTGGCTCCTGGTGCCCTGGGCCCAGGACATCCTGGCGGCGCTGGATTCCGGCCGGCTGAAGCTGGAGGACTTTCATTTAAGTCAGTGGCGGCTCATGCACATCGGCGCCCAGCCGGTCCCGCCGAGCCTCATCAAGCACTGGATGGAGTACTTCCCGAACCACCAGTATGACACCAACTACGGCCTCTCCGAGTCCACCGGCCCCGGCTGCGTACACTTAGGCATCGGCAACACCCACAAGGTGGGCGCCATCGGCATTCCCGGCGTGGGCTGGAAGACCAAGATCGTGAACAGCGAGGGCCGTCCCGTGGGCGTCGGCGAGGTCGGCGAGCTCTGCGTCAAGGGCCCCGGCGTCATGGTGGAGTACTACAAGAACCCGGAGGCCACGGCCGAGGTCTTAAAGAACGGCTGGCTGCACACCGGCGACATGGCACAGATGGATGAGGACGGCTTCATCTTCCTGGTGGACCGCATGAAGGACGTGATCATCTCCGGCGGCGAAAACCTGTACCCCGTGCAGATCGAGAACTTCCTGGCGGCGCACCCCAGGATCCACGACGTGGCGGTCATCGGCCTGCCCGACCCGCGTCTCGGTGAGATCGCCGCTGCCATTATCCAGCCCATCGAGGGCCAGACCCTCACCGAGGCCGAGATCAACCGCTTCTGCCTGGACCTGCCCCGCTACAAGCGGCCCAGGAAGCTGATCTTCGCCAAGGTCATCCGGAACGCCACCGGAAAGATCGACAAGCCGAAGCTCCGCGCCATCTACTGCGGAGAGCGGCTGGTGGAGCTGCAGAACCGGTCCTGATGCGGCCGGGCACAAGTAAAAAGAGAGGAAACCGGTGAACTGTTCGCCGGCTTCCTCTCTTTTGGTAAACATCTTTTTTGCTGTGCTTATAACAAATCGAGGTATTTTTTCCGCTGATCTTCAGAAACCTGCAGAGCATCCATTGCCTGCGCTGCATTCCACTTCATCGAGCTCATCCTTCACCCCTTCCGCATCATTCTTCGGATATTGCCTTTCCCAAAACACATCCTTTTCTGTCATCATCATCAGAATAACATACGTTTCCGGAAGCTGCACGAAAGTCCCCCGTTCTCTCCCAAAACCCGCCTGTACGCGCCCTCCCCGATCTGCTATAGTGAACATAGAAAACCTCTCCAGGCAATTCGTCCCGCCGGCGTCTGTCTGCGGAGGTTTTTTCTTTAGAGAAAGGGGGCGTATTCGAATGAATCAGCCGGACCACTCCGGAAACACCCTGCTCCGCGCCGCAGCCTACTGCAGAGTCTCGAAGAACCTGGAAAACCAGCTGGATTCCCTGGAAAACCAGCGCCGCCACTACGAGGACCTGATCACCGGCACCCCCGGCTGGCGCTTTGCCGGAATCTACGCGGAGAGCGGGGTCAGCGGCACCTCCTCGGGCAGGCGCCCGGAGCTCGCCCGCCTCATGCGGGACTGCCGGGCCGAAGCCATCGACCTGGTCCTCACCAAATCCATAAGCCGTTTCGCCAGAAATACCGCCGACTGCCTCTCCCTGGTGCGGGAGCTCCGCGGCCTGGGCGTCCGGATCCTGTTTGAAAAGGAAAACATCGACACCGGAACCGGGGAGGGCGAGCTGCTCCTCTCCCTCTTCGCCACCATCGCGGAGGAGGAGTCCCGGTCCATCTCCGGCAACACCGCCTGGTCCCTCCAGAAGCGCTTCCGGGAGGGCACCTTCCGCCTGTCAAAGGCGCCCTACGGCTACCGCCTGAAGCGCGGCTCCCTGGCCGTCTCTCCCCGGGAGGCCCGCATTGTGCGGGAGATCTTTGACGCCGCCCTGTCCGGCGAGGGTTCTCCCTCGATCGCGGCGCGGCTGAACCGGCGGGGAATCCGCACCGGGACCTTGAGGAGGGACGGAAGCCCCGGAATCTGGACCTCCTCCCGGATCCTCGGAATTCTGAAAAACCAGGTCTACACCGGGGACCTGCTGATGCAGAAGACCTGGAAGGACGCGCAGTTCCGCCGGCACAGAAACCTTGGCGACGTCACCCAGTACCTGGCGGTGGACCACCACCCGCCCATCGTGAGCCGGGAGACCTTCCGCCTGGCCCAGGAGGCCGTGCAGCAGCGGGGAAGAGAGAAGGGCATCCCCTATTCTGATCGCGCGTCCGCTTCCGCGCCGGACCTTTCTGCGCCTGATCCCGGCGATGCCCCGCCCCTCTCCCCCGGCTGCTTTTCCGGAAGGCTCTTCTGCCGTTCCTGCGGAAAAGCCCTGGTGCGGATCACCCGGCCCGGGCGGTCGGACACCCCGGGCGAAAGGCGCCTCTTCTGGGGCTGCCCCACCCACCGGAGAAGCCCGCGCCGCTGCCCCCAAAAGCCCGTCTCCGAGGCCTCCCTCCAGAACGCCTTTCTCACCATGCTGAACCGCCTCTCCTTCGGCCAGGAGGCGCTTCTGGACACCTGGCTCGCCGGCTGCCGGGCACAGATCCTGAAGGACGCAGACGCCCGGATCGCCGCGCTGCGGGAACAGCTGCGGCAGAACGCGGACCTGCAGGCGCAGCTCTCCCTCCGGCTCTCCCACCGGCCTGGGAATCCCTCTGCAGACAGCGCCGGCAGCCACGACAATCCCCTTGCGGTCGATGCCGGCAGCCGCGACAATTCCTCCGCGGGCGATGCCGGCAGCCACGCAGCTTCCGCCGAAAATCCGGCCCTGGACGCCCTTCGGCGACTTCAAAAAGAGGCCGCACTCCTGGAGGAACAGCTGGAGAGCGCCCTCTCCGGCACGCCGGAGCAGAGCACCACAGAGGCCGAGACCCGAAAACTCCGCCGCCTGCTCTCCGCGCGCAGATCGGAAGCTTCCTTCCGCCGCTTCTCTCCCGGGCACTTTTCCAGCGCCGTCGAATCTGCCTGGCTCTCTCCCGACGGCACCATTCTCTTCCGCCTTCGCTGCGGCCTCGATTTTACTGAGTCGGACATGTTCCCGGACCCACCGCACAAAGAGTCGGGAGACTCCCCCTTAAGTTGAAGGGAAATCAATGGAGGTGCTGTGATGTCCCACATCCCCTACGGCTACAGGATTTCCGCCGGGAAGGCCGTCCCGGACCCGGAAACAGCTCCAAAGCTTCGACAGTTCTTTGCCCTCTGCCTCTCCGGCCGCTCCGTCGCGGAAGCCCTGGCGGAGGCCGGCATCCCCCGCTCGAAGACCACCGGCAGGAAACTGCTGAGGAACCGGGTGTATCTCGGGGACGGGTTTTACCCGCCGCTTCTGGAGGAGGCGCTTCTTCGGGAGGCGGCAGCGCTTCTGGACGAGCGGAAGGCAAAGTACCAGGCCGCGAAGCCGGGCATGGGCAGACCGCCTGCTCCCGTCAGGACCCGGTTTTACCTGGACCGTGAGAACTGGCCGGAGGCGCCGCCGGATGACCTGCGGGAGACCATTCAGTTTCTCTACCGGCGGATCCGCCCCGAGGAAGCGACGCCTTCCGCTGATCCCGAAACCCCACCGCCGCTGCTCCAAGGGGCTTCGCCGATGCCGCAAGGCGCTTCATCGATACCACAGGGTGCTTCGCCGATACCACAGGGCGCTTCGCCGATGCCGCAGGGTGCTTCCTCCATGCCGCCGGAGGATCTCAGCTTTCTCCGGGCCTGGCTGAAGCTGAAGCGGCCGAAGGGGGTTCCGCCCCAGACAGAAAGGAGGGAAACGCCGTGATCGTAAAGGTCATTCCGCCGAAGATCAAACAGGAACCGCGCGCCGACAGCGGGCAAAAAAAGAAGGCCCTCCGGGTGGCGGCCTACTGCCGGGTCTCCACCGATTTGGACGAGCAGGAATCCAGCTACGAGGCCCAGGTGTCCCACTACGCCGCCCTGATCCGGAAGACGCCGGGCTGGCGCCTGGCGGGGATCTACGCGGACGAGGGCATCTCCGGCACCAGCATCCTGAAGCGGGAGGATTTCCGCCGCCTCATCACCGACTGCGAGGAGAAAAAGATCGACCTGGTCATCACCAAGTCCATCTCCCGCTTCGCCCGGAACACCCTGGACTGCCTGAAATATATCCGCCGCCTGAAGGAGCTGGGAATCCCCGTGATCTTTGAAAAGGAGAACATCAACACCCTGGACGCCCGGGGCGAGCTCCTCATCACCATCATGGCCTCCATTGCCCAGCAGGAGTCCCAGAGCATCTCCCAGAACGTCCGCATGGGGATCCAGTACCGTTTCCAGCAGGGAAAGCCCATGCTGAACCACAGCCGCTTCTTAGGCTACACCAAGAAGCGGGGCGGCCCCCTCTGCATTGTTCCTGCGGAGGCAATTGTGGTGCGGCAGATTTTCCGGGATTTCCTCGAGGGAATGACCGTGGGGGAGATCATCGAAAAGCTGGAGGGCGCCCGCGTTCCCAGCCCCGCCGGAAAGCGGAAGTGGTATCACAGCACCGTCCTCTCCATGCTCCGGAACGAGAAGTACATGGGGGACCTGCTGCTGCAGAAGTCCTATACCACGGATTTTCTCACCGGGGCCCGGAAACGGAACCAGGGGAACCTCCCCCAGTACTACGTGGAAAATGACCACGAGCCCATCATCCCCCGGGAGGTGTTTCTGCGGGTACAGGCGGAGCTTCGCTCCCGCTCCCTGAAAAAAGCCGCCACCGGGAAACGGGCGAATCCCGCCATGCACCTCTCCCTCATGGGGAAGCTTCGCTGCGGCCTCTGCAGCGCGGGGTACCGGCGCTGCTCGCCGGAGCCCGGGAGCCGCGGCAGTGTCGTCTGGCGCTGCCGGAGTCGCATAAGGCGCGACACGGACTGCAGCGGGCCCGCCGTAAAGGAAACCGAAGTGAAGGAGCTGGTGGTCCTCTCCTTCCGGCGCCTGCCGGAGTGCCGGAACGTGCTGGAGCAGAGGCTCCGGCAGCTGTCCGGGGAGATGCTCCCGGAGCTCGCCAGGCGGCTGGAATCCACAGATGCCCAAAACTCGGACGCCCTTCTGCAGGAAAAGGCCGGCCTCTCCCTGGAGGAGGTCCAGGTCCAGTCCCTGCTGAGGCTGATCGGCGCCATGCAGGAAACCGAAACTCCAATGGGCCTGCCGGAGATTCAAAAAAGCTGTCCGCCGGATTTACAAAAACCCAATTTGCAGGACGTACAAAGAAGCAGTCCCCCGGATTCCGCATCCCCCGCCTGCCGGGAGCTTACGGATTTTTTCCGCCGGACGGACCGGCTGGACGTTGCAGGGCCAATCACCGGCTTCCGGGATGACCTGGTGACCCGGTTTCTGGAAAAGCTCCTGGTGTATCCCGACAGGCTTGAAATCCGCTTCAAGGCCGGCATCGCCCTGGAAATCCCTGCGCAGGACGGTGACTGGTCGGAGGATGCCGCCTGCTGGCTCCTTCCAAGCAGGCAAATATTGCGAATTAATTCCGTAAATTGATTGTTAATATTGGGCGAGTCCATGATATTTTGTCCGTTATATATACAATAATTTCTATTCATCATTCATTTTAGATATGAACTTGCCTCTGTTAAGTTGAATTGACAGATATTATAGCTTATTGTTTCTATTTTTTGCTTCGATTTCTGTCTCTATTCTGTCTCAAGAATCGCGTACACGGAGAACGCGTCCGCCTGGAAGCTGACGCTCTTCAGCTCGGTGTCGCTGCCGCGGGTCTTCACGTCCTTCAGGACCTCGGGGGAACCGCTGCTGTCAAAGTGAACTGCGCTGACCTCGGTGGAGGCGTCCATCTTCTGGCTCTGGTCCAGGGCGATGCTGACCTGCACGGGGGTCTTGGGCTCGATCTCGGTGACGCCGTCGGAAGCGAGGATGGTGATGTCCAGGAAGTGGGCGAAGGAGAGGGTGCTGCCCTCCTTCATGGCCGCCTGGGACTGCTGGTAGTAGGTCTCGTACTCCGGGTCGTTCTCGGTGATTTCGCGGACCTTAAGGGAGGCATCCTTCGGAATGCCTGCTGTCTCGTCGTAGGTCAGGGTGACGCGGTAGGTGCCCTCGCTGGTCTCGATGCTGCCGGCCAGGGACTGGCGGAGCACGAAGGTTCCGGTGACAGAGAAGCTGCCCTGGGTGAAGCGGATGGTGTCGACCGCGTTCTCGGCGCCGCCGGCGTGTTCCGCGTCGGGCTTCAGGATCTCGGTGCCCTCGTCGGCGAAGTGAACCACGTTCACCTCGTCGTTCTCGTTCATGTTCAGCTGGTCATCGTAGCGGATCAGCACCTGGGCCGGGGTCTTCGGCTCGAGGGTCTCCCCGTTGTACAGGATGACGATGTCAAAGAAGCGGGCGTCGCTGACGCTCTGGTCAGCCGCGGGGCCTGCCGCCGCCCGGGCACTTTCCAGGTACAGGTTGTACTCGTCGCTGCCGGGAACCAGTTCCCTGACAGAGAGGACTGCGTCGGCGGGAATGCCGGCCTCCTCGTCAAAGATCACTTCAATGTTGGCGCCGTTTCCGCTCCAGGTCAGGGCCTCGGCGTACTCCGTGGGCTCCTTCCAGCGGAAGGTCAGGACCGCGTTGCCCCGCTTGTCGGCGCTCTTCATGGTGTCTCGGACCGCCTCGGACAGGCTGTCGCCAAAGCCCACGGAGAGCTTCAGGGTGGCCACGGTGACCGAGGCCGCCATGTCGCTGTCTTCCTCCTCGGCGCCCAGGTCGTTGAACAGCTCGCCGTCCTGCAGCTCGCCGGTATCGCTGTCCACCGGGAGGTTCACAAGATAGTCGTTTCCGTCCTTGCCGGTCACAATGACCTGCTTCTCCTCGTCGATCTTCACGGGCACCGTCTTCACCGCGTTGGATGCAGTCGCGCCGGAGGCGTTCGAGGCGGAGGCCGTGACGGTCGTGGTCACAGAGACGGTCTTCACGGCGTTGGAGCCGGTTGCGAGCTTCACGGCCCCGGCCGGCGCAGCCGGCTCAGAGGCAGCCGCGGCCTTCTCGGCATCCTCCGCGGCCTGACGCTCCGTGTAGGACTCCTCGCCCCGGAGAAGCTCGTCTTCGCTCTCGGGGGTGACGCGGATCAGCTCCTGCACGTCCACCCGGTCCATCAGGGACAGGGTAAAGCTGGTGCTCTCTCCCGCCGGCAGGGTGAACCAGTAGTCCAGGGTGGCCTTGGCGTTCTTCCGGACCGAGCGATGCAGCACCACGGTGTTGCCGGCATCGTCCAAGATCTCCGTCTGGCTGTTCTCATCAAAGCGGTATTCGTCTGAGAGACCCGCGCCGAGACTCTCGGCGATCAGCACAAAGGTCTTCTCTCCCCTGCCCTCCGGCGCCTCGGCGGTGACCTTCACCTCCAGCTCGTCGCCGCTCCAGGCGGACCTGGACTCGGCCTGCAGCGCAGGATGCACGCCGGACATGGTGATGGCCGGCAGAATCAGGGCATAGGTCGTAAAGAACACTGCCGCGCCGCAGAGGGTCAGCACCGTCCTTCCCCAGTATTTATTCCGGAAGAGCTTCTGGAAAAAGCTCTCTCCTTCATGTCCTTTCCGAGCGTGACCTCTCTTATTTCCGTTCGTCATATCAAATCCCCATTTTCCAGCCGGTTTCCAATTTGTTCCGACAGAGATAAATTGTCAACAATCAGCGGTAGTGCGCCGAAAATTGGCAGAAATTTCATTTAGGGTACATTACCGCAATATGATTCTATCCCAGAAATCAAGGATTTACAAGGAAAATACGGCCTGTTCGGGCCATCCAAAACCGACCAGGGTTTTTCCAGAACTGGTTCTTGACAAATCCTTCAAAATGTGCTTATGGAGATTTTCCTGCATTTCGGGCGCAAAAAAACCCCGGGAGCCAGGTTTTCGCCTGTGCTCCCGGGGCTGTGTGGGTCTGTGTGTTTCGTATCGTCCCGTCCGGTTTCGTCCGACACTTGCCGATTTTGTCTGATTATTTGTGATTCTGTCCGGCATCGTCCGATGCCAGTTGGTTCCGTCCGATTCTCTCCGGCTCACATCCTGCTGAGGTACCGCTCGGCGCTGGTCACCGCGTTGGCGCCGTCCGCCACCGCCGTCACCACCTGGCGCAGCTGCTTGGTGCGCACATCGCCCGCGGCATAGATGCCGGGCACGCTGGTCTCGCAGTTCTCGCCCGCCTTGATGTAGCCCTTCTCGTCCTTGTCCACCAGAGTGAAGAGGTCCGAGTTCGGCACGATTCCCACGGCGATGAAGACGCCGTTCACCTCCAGGGTTTTAACCTCGCCGCTCTTCACGTTCCGGACGGTTAGGCGCTCCACCTTTGTCATACCGCCCGACAGGTCGCCGATTTCATCCACCACGCTGTCCATGACGGGGATGATGTTCGGCGTGGCCAGGAGCTTCTCCTGGATGGCCTTCGCGCCCCGGAACTCGTCCCTGCGGTGGATGATGTACACCTTCTCGCAGAGCCTGGACAGGAAGAGGGCGTCCTCCAGGGCCACGTCGCCCCCGCCCACAACGGCCGTCACCTTGCCCTTGTAGAAGGCGCCGTCGCAGGTGGCGCAGTAGGCCACGCCCATGCCGGTGAGCTCGGCCTCTCCCGGGGCTCCCAGCAGGCTGTGCTTCGCGCCGCTGGCGATGATGACGGTCTTCGCGGTGTAGCTTGCCTCAAAGCACTCCACGGTCTTCAGGCCGTCCTC
>Ga0256404_1004931_pt1 | contig 24370 bp, 22 predicted proteins | sample RumenRJG_01DNA_FD_185990 | JGI IMG/M metagenome (GOLD analysis project Ga0256404, IMG submission 185990) | Bovine rumen microbial communities from Lethbridge, Alberta, Canada - RJG_01 | ecosystem: Host-associated > Mammals > Digestive system > Stomach > Rumen | place: Canada: Alberta | collected... | reverse complement strand
GCGACCCGTGAGGTTCGGCCAAACTTCGCTCACATAGTTGGTGAGTATGGCCATTGCGCCAGCGATATGGGGGCTTGCCATCGAGGTGCCGGACATCTGACCGTAGGTGGTGGTTGCGCCGGTGAGGTTGATATCCCTTGCGGAGTTGATGTTGAAGCCGGGAGCGGCGATCTCGGGCTTGAGTTTGAGATCGGGGGTCGGGCCGTGGCAGGAGAAATAGACCATATCCGACATATTCTTCTGCGAGCACGCAACGCTGAGGGATTCGGTGTAGGTAGAGGGTGTGCCCACGATGCCGTTATCGGGGTTCATCGCAAGCGTGTAGGAGCCGTAGCTCGAGCCGTAGTACTGGGTGCCGTTCTGCGAACCGTCGTTGCCCGCTGCAACAGCGATATTGATGCCGTGCTCGGTGAGTGCAGCGTAGACTTGATCGGCATAGGGATCCTCGGAGGAATAACCGCATGCCGAGCCGAGGCTGAGGTTTACGGCATCAACGCCGAGATAGATGCAGTCTTCAAGCGCTGCGAGCATGGTGTCCCATGATGCGCCGCCGTTCTGACCGAACACCTTCATGATAATGAGCTGCGCATCCTTTGCAACGCCGGTATTGGCGGAGCCGGGGTAGTTGCCGCCCGCAATGCCCGCAACGTGGGAGCCGTGGTCGGAGCCGCAGTCCCTATGCGAAACGTCGGTATCCCTGCCCGCATAGTCAAACTTGAAGGGGATCTTGCCGCTGTAATAAACGGAATTGGAGGAAAGGGTACCCGAATAAAGCCTCTCCGCCTGCAAGTTGTTGTTGCGCAGGATGGTGGTGATGGAATCGGAGCTGAGCTTCTGATCGGGGGGGGCGGATCTGAAGGCGTTATGAGCAACTACGGCGCCGGAGTCGAGAACCGCGATAGTGGTGCCTCTGCCGGAGTAGCCCGCATTCCAAGCATCGTCGGCGTTGATGTAGCCAACGGAGGTGGAAAGCCTGTCAGGCTCGGTGGCAATGGGCTTGGGAGCGTTGAACTCGGCGGCGATGTAAGCGAATTCAACCTCGGGAAGCTCGTTGATCTTTTCGATGAGCCCCATGGGAACTTCGATCGAGAAGCCGTTGTAAAGGGTGGTGAAGCTGAACCTTGCGGTCAGTTTCTTGGAGGAATCCGTCATCTTGGATATCTTCTCGATAACGGTCTGCTGCTTCGCTTGAAGCTGTGCTGCGAGGTCCTGCGCCTTATCGGAGCGAATGTCGTTCACTTGGGCGGCAACGGGTGAGTCCTTGAGACGCACCATTACGGTGACGATCTCAGCGAGGTCAACAGCGTTTTCGCTGTCGTTCGTTCTTACCGCTTCGGCGTTGACGGGTTCTTCGATCATGGCATCCGCCTGTTTTGCGAGGCCGGCAGGCATTATGCTCATTGCCATGAGAAGCGCGATAAGAACACATAGGAGTTTCTTCATACTATTCTCCACTCTCTTTCCGGGCATGCGCCCTGTATTTGTGCATAATAACACAAGACTAATATACCATAGCTTATATCACATGTAAATATGATAATGACAAAATATTCGATATCATCTCAAGGGTGTTTTATATATAAAAGGGGTGCCGCACGCAATTTACATGCTTGTGCAACAGCATTTTTGGCAAGAATAATCATAAAGGAAGCGAGTGCCCATAATCGGCTATGAACACTCGCTGTGTATTATTCTGACGAAAAAGGCTTATTTGACTTTCTATGCCGGAGCCGAACTAATGCTGACTTTGCGACCAACGGGACTTGTTTTCGCATTTTGCTTTTGCTGCACGCTCAAACCGCTTGAATACGTCGCACAAGACTGAACACCTCTGCCGGACGGGCTGAACAGTTGCGCACTGAAAACTAAACGCGGTCTCCATATAACACCGTTCACTTCATTCCAAAGAACTCCGCAAAGCGCTTTATAACGTGCTCCATCTTTGCGGGGTCATGGAATTTATGATCCGCGCCCTCCACGGCTTCAAACTCTATCAGATTATTGTCTGCAAACTCCCTGCTCGCTTCAAAGGGCGCGACCTCGTCCTCAGTTCCGTGGATGATGAAAATATCCTCCGCATACTCAAGGAAATCCATCGAAGCAATATCCGCATCATTCAGGCTTGCGATAAAGTCCTTATCAATCTTGATCTTTCCATCGAAGCCCACAAGCACCGGCTTGCCCTTTTCAAGCTTTTTAAGGTCATCCTCGGTCATGATGGTTTTGCTCATGATATCATACATGGGAACGGCAGGGCATCGAAGCGCAAGCTTTTTGAAGGGGGTGCCGTTTTCGGAAACGTATTTCAAAAACAGATACCCGCCGAAGCTCGTTGCACAGCCGTGAAGCGCAGCCTCGGGGAACGCAGAGCGCAGGTGCTCGAGCATCACGCCAAGATAAGCGCTGCAATCCTCAAGCCGAAGCGTTTTGCGCACGTCGTCGCCGTGGCAAGGCCAGTTGAAGATGACGAGCGCCGCACCCTTATTCTTGGAGATGATGCGCTTTGCGAGCTTTTCTGCGGACTTGTTGTCCTTATTGCCGCCGAAACCGTGACCAAACAGGATGATGCTCTTCACCCCCGAGGGATCGTCCGCATAAAGCTTGCAGCTTATGCTGCAGCCGTTTGAATTAACGTTGAAATATTTTTCCATAGAGTCGTTCTCCTTAGTTCTGTGTGATGGCTTTGTAAGCTTTAGCCGTTCCCGCGGCGATGGTCTTGAGCTTCTCTGCCAATTTATTTGGCTCAAGAAGGACAAATGCGTTAGACATTCCGACATTCAAACATGGCGAGGAATGTTGATGCGAAATGCGTTGCGAGATTATGCGCGGATGGTGAGCACTGTGGGGAGGTAACTCGGGTGGCAGCACTTTTCTCCTAAACCGTAAAGTAGTGCCCATACACCCAAAGAGCCTGGTCTACTTTCCTGTCGATTTTATAACTTGTTCCAAACTTTTCTTCAAGTTTGGACTTGAATTCTGAATAGAATTCCTTCACCTTTTCCGTTTCTGTTTTTCGAGGGACTGCTTTCATTCCTTTAATCTTGCTTCCAGGCTTAATATCGTCACTATCGAATGAACGCAAAGCTCTCATAACATAAGTATCATAAATCGGCTGTTCTTTATTCGACAAGAAAAACAACAATGTCAATATGTACACTGTTCCAATCTCGTTACAATTGCAATTCTCAGCAATTTTTATAAATGCATCAATACCACAGCCATTTTTCGCATCTTTTTTTAACTCATCCAAGTTGCCAACAATGTATTCAGCCAAACCTTGTATTGAAAACTCTGAATATGCTTTAATTATCATATTTTTAGGGTCGCAACCTTCTGCATACTTTAAATCTTCGATTTTACTATAAGGGGCTGTTTTCTTGTCAGATAGTATCTTGCCTGTCTTCCAAGCAAAAATATTGAACACATCGCGCTTATCCCATTTCTTTTTAGCTGCGATTTCTAAGATCCAGCCTTCAATCTTTTCATCAGTTTGCTTGACGTTGGGCACAAGGCAAGGAACACCTTTTGTGTACATATTACTGTACGTAGTAATAAACTCAGTTTGATCATATGAGATTGCTTTAACAACGTCAAAGTATTTAGTAATGTGTTTTCTTTCCATTCTCTTCTCCTTGATTGTTAACTATTATTATAAACCTCCGCCGTTCTCGCGGCGGTTTCCATCACCTTTTCTGCAAGGCTTTTCGGCTTCAGCACCACCACATCCGGCGCAAAGCTTCTTGCGAACTGCAGCATCGCCATTTCGTTCACCATCGCGCTGACGGTCACGGTTTCGGCGGTTTCATCGAAAATGCGCACTTCCGTTCCGAAAACGTCCATCACGTCCGATATCATGGGCTTGACGGCGCGGAATTTCACGCGAACGCTCTCGCCTGAGAACATATACCCGTCAAGGCGATGCTGCTGAGTATGTGCCGCAGGCGGCGGGCAAATGAAATCGAAAGGCTAAAGAGCTTCATCGATAAAACTAAAACAGCAACAAGCAGATTCGAACTAACTGCATTTGAAAAAATGAGCAAAACAAAAGCGAGCATCGATATCAAATCCGTTATCAATGCTCGCTATGGTGCGGTCGATGGGACTTGAACCCATACGGTCTCCCATACGCCCCTCAAACGTACGCGTCTGCCTGTTCCGCCACGACCGCAACTCGATTGCGAATGCTATTATACTGCGTATTGGTCCAAATGTCAAGACTTATTTCAAAAGAAAAAAATATATGTTGCGCAAATGCTGCGGTACTTCAAAACGAAACCGTTCATTTGAAGCAAAAAAGCAAGGCTTTTTCCGTGCTGATTAAGGATAAATTGGATTTTTAGGTAAGCCTGTGATTGATGGATATGCTCTAAGGTCGTTAAAAACCAAACTTAGAATAATGCAGGGGGCTCGAGGTTCATTTCGTTGCATTCGTATAAGCGCGGATAATCGTGCGCACGGTGCCCTTGGCATCGGGGTCAACGGTCATATCGGCCGCAGTGCGGTAAAAATCTATGCGCTTGGTATACAGCGAAATAACCGCCTGTGTGCCGGTTCTGATAAGCGGTCGATTCTTGGTCTTTGCCATGGCAAGGCGGTCGATGCTTCGATCCAAAAAAACAACGAATCCGCTGTTTTTAAGAATCGGAATATTCTTTTTATTCGTGATTATACCGCCGCCGGTCGCCACAATGAGCCCGCCGCAATAGGCAAGCTCGCAGAGTACCTCGTGTTCAAGCTCGCGAAACGCGGTCTCGCCATCCTCATCGAAGATTCGGTCGATGCTCTTTCCGCTGCGCTCCATAATAAGCTCGTCGGTGTCCACGTGGGGCATCCGAAGTATGTCGCCCAAGCGGGAGGACAGCCGCGATTTGCCGCAATTCGGCATGCCGATAAAATAGAGATTCAGCATTTTTCGCTGAAGCATCTTTGAGGCGGAAATCACCTTATGAAAAACGGCATCAACGTGGTTTGCATACTCCTTGGGGGAGGCCTGCGTGAGTGAGTTAAGCACTTCGCTTTCGCGCTCCTTGTTCTCAAGGGGCGATCCAAGCGCACGCTTTATCTCAGCAAGCTCGAGCACCGTGTCGAATCGCTCGCAAAGAAGCTGCACGATCTCGGAATCGATCTCGTTTATATCGCGCCGAAGCTCGCTAAGCTCGTTTAAAAGTTGTGTTTTGTCTGTATACCTATTCATTGGCAATAAAATTCGGAAGCATTGCATCATACAGAGCTATGGCAACGGCTGCCTCCACAGCGGCACAGCCGCGCGGCAGGATGCAGCAATCGTGTCTGCCGTTAATCTCAAGAGTAACGGCTTTGCCGGTGCTCAAATCAATGCTTTGCTGAGGAAGTGAAATTGAAGGAACGGGGCGAAACACGGTTCGCAGGATGATCGGCATGCCGTTTGAAATGCCGCCGTTGATGCCACCTGCGTGATTCGTGGCGGTTTTCATACTTGCCAGGATGGGATCGTTTGCATCGCTGCCGAGCATTTCGGCAAGCTCAAAACCCGTTCCGAAATCGACTCCGTGAATACCGGGGATCGAAAAAAGGATATATGAGATCGCGCTCTCAAGTCCGTTGAAAAACGGCTCGCCGATGCCTGCGGGAAATCCGAGAGCCGCGCATTCAACAACGCCTCCGATGCTGTTTCCGCTTTTGCGAAGTGCAGCAAAATAATCCTCGATATGCTGCCGAAGCCCGGTGTTGATAAGCGGGAAGAAGGGATCGAGCGCAGGAAAATCGGTCATCATCGGATCGAAATTCATATCTGCAATTCCACCGATCCTTTGGATATGCGATGCGATGCGGATGCTGCGGCTCGCCAAAAGCTGCTTGCAGAGCGCGCCCGCAAACACAATGGGAAGTGTCAGCCTGCCGGAAAACATGCCGCCGCCGCGAGGATCGTTGAATCCCTTGTATTTTATGTTGGCTGTAAGATCGGCGTGGGCGGGTCTTGGGATATTGGTCTTGTAATCATCCCAACGAACATCCCTGTTTCTGAAAAGAACTGTCAGCGGCGCGCCGGTGCATTTGCCGCTATAAAAGCCGGAGATGATCTCAAATCCGTCCGACTCCATGCGAGAAGTGCTCTCCGCGCCCGAATGCGGCGCTCGCCTTTTGAGCTCGAATGCGACGGCCTCAAGATCGGGAGCGAAGCCCGCGGGTAGTCCGTCAAAGGTGCAGCCGACAGCCGCCCCGTGCGATTCCCCGAAAAGCGTTAGATGAATATTATTTCCGAATGAATTCATGTGCAAAGCCTCCAAGCCTGCGAAAATCATCAAAAAAACACGGCGCACTCTTGGAAACTGCATCGGCGCCTCGAATTATAACCGTATCATCGCACATAAGCGATGCAATAGCGGCCGCCATGACTATGCGGTGATCGCCGAAGCCTTCAACGGTTCCACCGTGAAGCCTGCCGCCTGCGCCATGAACGATAACGGTGTTTTCATGAGCATGTATGGAGCCGCCGAGTGCATTTATAAGAGCTTGAGTGCTCAAAACCCTGTTGCTCTCCTTGCCTGACAGGCGAGTGATGCCGTGAATAACGGTATCCTGCTGCTTGCTTAGCGCATGGATGCAGATAAGAGGAAACAGATCGGGTGAATCGTCTATGCTCAGCTCGTTTAAACTAAAGATATGGGCGGAGTCGGCATCGATCCTATTATTCGCGCGGTCGAGCCCTTCGATGACTATATCCCCGCTCGAGTGCGAAAGCATGTCCGCACAGATGAAATTGGATGCATAGGACATATCCGGAGCAAAATCGAACTGCGGCGGCGGAACAAGAGGGCCGAATATGCGGATGAAGCCGTCCTCGTCAACTTCCGTATGGCAGCCGAAGCTGCGCAAACAATCGAGAGTTAATTCAATATACGGAGCGGAAACGGGGGATGGGATGCGAACCGCGAAACCGAAAACAGCCGCAGCAATAAGTATTCCGCTTGCAAATTGTGAGCTGGTTTTAGCGGAAACCGTATAGCGATCCTTATCAAAACAGCCGCCCGAAAAGCGAAGGGTGCGCTCAGCGGTGTCGAGCTCTACGGAACAGCCGAGCACGGCTCCAAGCTCGCTCATATCGCGGCGCATAAGCTGCTGCTCACAGCTGAAATACGCGCTTTTGTGAAGAAAAAGCAGGAGCGGAGCAAGCATTCTGATGAGCGCCGCAGATGCGCCGACATAGATGGGCTTGCTGCCGCGCTGCGGCTCGAAAAAAGCCGCAGCTACCGCTGCTTTGGCGGAGAGAATATCATCGCCGAGGCGCTCGTCGTTTTTAAGAACGTCGGATGGATGCACGGAGCAAAGCCCGCTCAGAATCAAAGTCCGTATCACTTCGCTTTTGAAGGGGGGCGGGGTGATGCTGCCTTTAAGCTTTTTCGCAAATACTGCCGTATCCATACTATTTTCGCAAATCGGAAAGAAACCGAACAGCCTGCTCAATGGGAACGCGCCTTAAAAGGGGCTGCCCGAAGGATTTGATGAACGCCATCTCTATGCTGCCTGAATCGCTCTTCTTATCATGGTGGAGGAACGCGGAAGCGGAAGCTGAATACTTTGAAAAGTCTGCGCTCATGCCGAGCAGGGAAATAAGCTCCTCAATCTTATCGGCAACGCCGCTATCGGTAACGCCTATACGCTCGCCAAAGCGCGCAGCTGCGGCAAGACCCAACGCGACAGCCTCGCCGTGCGAAAGCAAAAAGCCGCTTGAAGCTTCAAAGGCATGACCGAAGGTGTGCCCGAGATTCAGAAGCCTTCGCTTTCCGCGATCCGCGATATCCTCGGAAACGTAGCAGAGCTTGATCGCGCAGCATTCGCCGATGAGCTCGGGGTCGATGCGCCTATATTCGATTGCATTTCCGATGCTCGGACTTGCGCTCAAGCAGTAGTATTTAAGCACCTCTCCGAAGCCGGAAAGCTTTTCGCGCTCTGGCAGCGAGCGGATCAGATCGCAGGCGCAAACAACGAGCCTTGGCTGATGAAAAGCGCCGATCATGTTTTTTAAACCGAAATGATCGATGCCGGTCTTTCCGCCGATGGAGCTGTCTATCATGGAAAGCAGGGTGGTGGGTATGTTGATATAATCGATGCCGCGCATGAATACGGCAGCGGCAAAGCCGCCCAGATCGCCCACAACGCCGCCGCCGAGATTGATAATGAGATCGTTTCTTGAAAAACGCCCCTCGATCAGCGCATACAGCACCGATTCAAGCGAAGCTAAGTTCTTTGCTTTCTCGCCGCGCTCAAGAGTGTGGACAGCATACTCTATACAACCTCCGTTCAGTATGCTCCGAACGGCTTCAAGACCCGCATTGGCGGAGCCTGAATCACAGAGAATAAGCGCCTTTCTGCCGCGCACGGCGGAAAGAAGCGCATCGGAGAAATCCTCAAGGCGTTCGCCAATAAGCACGCTGTAGGTGCTTGACGGCGTTGTTATATCGAAATCGATCCTGCGCATGGGGCTCCTTGTATGCGCCATGATTCAAGCATTGGCTCGTGCGGCGCTTTTATATGCTAATCATACATTATTTTGAGAAACTTTGCAATAGCGCATACTAAGACAAAAGCCGTCGTTTTTCGATGCAGGATAAAGGCATGTGCATGAAGAACAATCATAGTGCTGAATAATGAACAGGCGGTGAAACATGCAAATTTTATTTAAAAAAAGAGGAAGCACCCTGACGGCTCGTTTAGAAGGCGAGCTCGATCAGCATTGTGCAAGCGAGCTTCGAAGCGCGATAGATACGGCGGTCAGAAGCGAAGGAAACATAGAAATCCTTTTGCTCGATCTTGGAAGGGTGAGCTTCATGGACAGCTCGGGAATAGGAGTGATATTGGGTCGCTACAAGCTCATGCGAAAGCTTGGAGGAGAGCTTGCCATCGCAAACGCTCAGCCGCAGGTGGAAAAGCTTCTCAAGCTTTCCGGGGTATACGCGCTGCTTGATGCCAAAAGGAGGGAGAAAGCCAGTGAATAGGATGGATAATATGATAAAGCTTGAGTTTCTGAGTCTGTCTAAGAACGAGTCCTTTGCAAGGGCGGCCGCAGCGGCGTTCATAGCTCCGCTCGATCCCACCATCGAGGAGCTTGCGGACGTTCGCACGGCGGTCAGCGAAGCGGTAACGAACGCTGTGATACACGGCTATCGAAACGGACTTGGAACCGTTTTGATGGAGCTTACTCTTGCAGGCAGGCTTCTTACTGTCAGAGTGGAGGATAAGGGCTGCGGCATAGAGGATATCGAGCTTGCTATGAAGCCGTTTTATACAACGGGAAACAGGGCGGAGCGTTCGGGCATGGGCTTTGCGGTCATGGCTGCTTTTATGGATAAGCTCAAGGTCGAATCGAAGCTTGGCGTGGGAACCACCGTTATAATGGAAAAGCTGATCGCTAAGCCGCTTGCATCGGAGCAAAATGAATGAGCTTGAGAACGGAGCGCAGCAGAACGGCTCCGCTGCGGCAAGATCCGAACTGATCGAAGAACACATGGGGCTCGTTTACGGGCTTGCAAAGAGATTTTCGGGCAGGGGAACCGAGCGGGATGAGCTTGTTCAAAGCGGCTTTGTGGGGCTTGCCCGCGCCGCTGCGAGCTTCGATGCTTCAAGGGGAAGTGCGTTTTCAAGCTATGCGTTCAAATTCGTAGAGGGCGCGATGCGCGAATGCATACGCAGCGACCGACTTATAAGAATGCCGAGGATCGATCGCGAAAACGCCGCGCTTGATGAGGCTGCGCTTGTCGAAAACGCATTCGCTTCCGAACTTCTGAAAAAACCTCTTTCCATTGATGCGTTTTTCTGTGGCGGCGAAGAAACCGGCGCTAAGATCGAGTCGCTTGCCGTTTATGCAGGCTTTGAGGAGGACTGCATTCAAAGTGCATACGTGCGAGAATTGCTGAACAGGCTCGAGCCGATCGAAAAAAGCATAGTGATCCTGCGCTTCTTCATGGAAAAAACTCAAACGGAAACCGCAAAAACGCTTAATGTCAGCCAATCGCGTGTTTCAAGGTGCGAAAGAGCTGCGCTGATAAAGCTTCGTGCTTTGATAGAAAGCTGAGAGTGGATCGCGTATAGTTATTCCGTTCCGAGGCAGAATAAAAGCAGGAAATGAAGAAAGGAGTTTGTTTCGATGAAAAGAAGCGCCAAAATAATGATCTTTTTTATCGCTGCGCTCGCTATCCTCTTTTGCAGCATAGCGATAGGCACAAGGGGCAGGCGCGCGGAGGCGATGTTCGGCGGAGCGGTGCTGATCCTGAATGAAACAGCGGAAGTATATGCGAACTAAGGATATGCTTGCTCTTTTTCCCACTCCTTTCGGAGCAGAGGATCATGAAAACAGAGGAGTGAACGACAGGGAGCTGCGTTTTCGCCCCTATAGGGAGAAAAAGCATGCTTTAGTGATCTCCGCTGTTAACGAAATAAAGCGATCGGAGCAGTTGAAATGAAAAACAGCAAATCGGCAGCAAGGATGGGGGAAAGCGCAAGAATCGAGCATGAGGCGTATCAAAAGCTCGTAAACAAACGCATCCCCAAAAGCAAAACAGGAACTCAGCTTTTGCTCGCCTTTCTTATCGGGGGAGCTATATGCGCCGTAGGGCAGCTCGTTGGCGATATAGGCGAGCTCGCGTTTCATCTCGATGAAAAGGGCAGAGCGGCATTCACGGCTGTGATGCTGATATTCATCGGCGCGCTGTCAACGGGAATCGGCGTTTATGATAAGCTCGGCGTGTTCGCCGGCGCGGGCTCGGTAGTGCCGATAACGGGCTTTGCAAACTCGGTGGTAGCACCCGCGATGGAGCATAGGCGGGAGGGCCTCGTGATGGGCGTTGGCGCGGAGATATTCAGTTACGCAGGTCCCGTGCTCGTTTACGGCATAACCGCATCCGTTTTGATCGGAACGATAACCTGGCTTTTCTCGCTTTAAACTGAATAGTTTTTATGAAAAGGAACGGAGATGAAAACCGTTCCTTTTGCTTGATTAAATCAGTTATTTCAATCTCGGGAAAGCAGCTCCGCGTTTGCCGCTTCAAGAAGAGCCTCAAACTCCGAGACCGTAAGCTCCTCGGCACGGCAGGACGGCGCAAGCCCCGCGCGCTCGATGATGGCGGGAACGAGCGACTTATCATACAGCGAGGCAAGATTGTTTCTCAGGGTCTTTCTTCTCATGGAGAAGGCGGTTTTGACGAGCCGAGAAAATGCGGGATCGTAGGGTTTTTCATTTCTTTTGAATACGAGCACGCTTGAATGCACCGCAGGCTCGGGATAATAGCTCGAAGGCGAGAGCCGAAGCTTCTCGCAGATGCTGTAATATCTTTGGGATATGACCGAAACGGGGGTGTAGCATTTCTGCTTAGGAGAAGCAAGAAAATGCTCCGCCGCCTCCTGCTGCATCATCAGAGTCATGCGGCTGATGCAGAGCGCGGAGTCCGCAAGCTTCATCGTTATATCCGAGGTAATATAGTATGGCAGGTTCGCACAAACGATGAAGCCTTCGCCGAGAAGTGAAGAAAGCTCGTCGTTTTTGACCTTCAGAATATCCCGGTTTACGATCTCAAGGTTTTCTGCTCCATCGAGCGTTTTTTTCAGCAGCTCGCACATCGCAGAGTCTATCTCTATGCAAACGACCTTTTTTGCGCTCCTGATAAGTTCGCCTGTAAGCGCACCGAGTCCGGGGCCGATCTCAAGAACGGTTTTTCCGCTGCATTCGGAAAGATCAACTATGGATAGGATCGCGTTTTCATCCACAAGAAAGTTTTGACCGAGCGCCTTGTTTGCCGTGAGTCCGTATTCCTTTATGAGTTTCTTTGAATCTATCATAACCTCGCTCCTTTTGCTTGAAATCAATTATACACAAAATCGTGAAAATGTAAACCTTCATTCCGGTCTTATTTCGCGCGAAGTTTGATAGTTCGGCATGTTCGTATAGGTATAAAGTGTTGCCGTGAAGTGAAAAATGCGGTATAATGGATACTGGATCGATATATGCGATCGATCAATACATCCGAAAAAGGTGTTTGCTATGGAAAAAAGCCACGTAATACTCAGCCTTGCGCGTCAGGACTTCCGCATCGTATGCTCGGAAACGCCCGAATACATGCATTCGCTCGAAACTGCGGTGAACGCAAGGATAGAAACCATAAGAAAGAAGTACCCGAGCATGAGCACCATGCGCATCGTTTTGCTTGCCATGCTGGACATGCAGGACGATCTTTTCAAGGCGGGTCTTGAGGGCGGAGCGCAGGCTCCGACAAACGACGATTGCGAAGAAGAGGACGACTTCTGATCGCAAGCAAGAGTTCTTTCAGCCGACAGTAACGACTAACTGCGAATAACAAGATGATGGAATTGCTTTCACCGGCGGGCAGCAGGGATAGCCTTGTTGCCGCCGTACAAAACGGCGCCGATGCGGTCTATTTCGGCGGCAGCATACTCAATGCAAGGCGCTCCGCCGATAATTTTGCGGGGGATGCGCTTTCAGAGGCGCTCGACTACTGCCATGAGCGCGGAGTAAAGGCCTATATCACATTAAACACGCTCGTTTTCGACCGTGAGCTTCGCGCTGCCCTTGATTTTGCGCATGAGCTGTATAGATTCGGTGCGGATGCTGTGCTCGTGCAGGATCTTGGGCTTGCTTCGCTCATTCGCCACGAGCTGCCCGCTCTGACCGTTCATGCGAGCACACAGATGGGCATACACGATGAGGGCGGCCTTAAATACTGCGAGCGCATGGGCATAACCCGCGCCGTGCTTGCTCGCGAGGTCAGTCTTGATGAGATAAGGAAGCTTGCATCTTCGAGCTCCGTTGAGCTGGAGGCATTTGCGCACGGGGCGCTCTGCATGAGCTTCTCGGGAAGCTGCCTTTACTCCTCAATGTCCGGCGAGCGAAGCGGCAATCGCGGCACCTGTGCGCAGCCCTGCAGGAAGGCGGCGAGCGTTTTTGGTAGACCCGCTGAAAACGAGCTCTGCCTTTCGCCGAACGATATCTGCATGATAGAGCATCTGGATGAGCTTGAAAAAGCGGGCGTTTGCTGCGTTAAGCTCGAAGGCAGAATGAAAAAACCCGAATACGTGGCCGCGGTAACCGGATGCTATCGAGCGGCGCTTGACGGCGCATCAAAAGCCGAGCTTGCATCGATGAAGCAGGAGCTTTTCCGCTTTTTCAACCGTGGCGAATTCAGCACCGTGCATTTCTTCGGCGACAGCGTAAAAACGGGCGGCATCGGTTCGAGCAAGCCTGATCAGCAGGCGCTTGCGGATGCGAAAAAAAGCTTTAACGGCGAAAACAGAAAGCGTAGCATCGGCATGCATCTCAAGCTGACTGTCGGAGAGCCCGCATACCTTGAAGCGCATCTCGACGGAAGATCGGTCTGCGCGTATGGGGAGACCGTTCAGGCCGCAGCGAAGCCTCAGAGCTCGCAGGCTTATGCCGAAAGGCTTAAAAAGCTCGGCGATACACCGTTTGAGCTTCTTGACGGCGGCTGTATAGTTGATATGAGCGAAAACTGCTATCTTTCCGCCGCCGCGCTCAATGCTCTGCGCAGGGATGCAACAGCCGAGCTCGCAGCAAGCTTCCATATCAGAAACAAAGCCTCGGAGGTTGCCGAAAGCTTCGAAAAACAGTCCTCGAAGTTAAGCCCGCAAGCAGCCATGAATACTGTGAGCGGGACTATCTATTGCATTGCACGAAACGCGGATGAAGCAAGGCTGCTTTTTGAAAGCGGTGCCGATATCGTTGCGCTTGAGCCGCAAAGCTTCTCCGAGCGGGAGCTTGACGGGCTGAAATCAATTAAGCCGCAGGATAAAAAGCTTGTTCTTTCGCTTCCGAACGTGCTGATCACTTCGCTTCAGCGCGACGTGGTCAAAAAGCTCCTTTCAAGCGGCGCATTCGATGGAGCGGAGGCAAACAATATCGGTCAGATGGAGCTTATCAAGGCTATGCCGCTGAAGATCGCGGGCATAGGAATGAATGCGCTCAATACCTTTACGATAAGCGAGCTTATACGGCTCGGCTGCGAATATATCGTGCCTTCCGTGGAGTTGACCTCGGCTCAGCTTCGTGATATATGCACCGAGTACGGAAGCAGGCTGCTTCTTTGGACACACGGAAGAGTGCCCGCGATGCAGCTTCTGCATTGCCCGATCAAGGAATATAAGCAATGCCGAGGCTGCAGTGGAAACGCAGGCAAGGTGACGGACGAGGCGGGGCGCGAATTCCCTCTTGCGAATATCCGTTTCCCTGATAAATGCCTTGTTAGGATGCTGAACTCAAACACGACCGACCTTATCGATATCATCGACAAGCTCCCCGAATGCGCGGGCTATCGCCTGTGCTTTACGGGTGAGGATGAAGCTGCGGCGCTTGAAAGGCTCCGTGCGCTAAAAGCCGCCATGAGCGGCGAAAAGCTTGCCCAGTATCCTCAGTCGACCCGCGGGCATTGGAACCGCAAGGTGGATTGAGCGGCAAATCTAATATAAATATTACTGAATAATTACGGAAGAATCAAAATGATAAGCCAAAAGGTTTTAAAAACACTTGAATACGATACCATCCTCGGCAGCCTTAAGCTGCATTGCGGCTGCTGCGTAAGCAGAGAGCTTGCAGAGGCGCTTGTGCCGAGTACCGAGATCGACGAGATCCGCGAGCTTTTAAAGCTGACGAGCGAGGCGGAGAGCTATTTTCTGAAAACGGGGTATACCCCCGTGGACGATTTCCCCGATATGCGCTCGGCGCTTAGAAGGCTGAACGCGGTGCTCTTTTTAAACTGCGAGGAGCTTTTGAATATCGGCAAATGCCTCAAGGCCATCCGCGTTGCTCGCGAACAGCTCGTTCCAAGGTCGATGGAGAATGAAACGCCCGGCGCGCTTGCCAACATTGCCTCGGGGCTTATCTCTCATAAATTCCTTGAGGATGAGATCAACCGCTGCATTTTGAATGAGGATGAGCTCTTTGATGGCGCATCCCCGGCGCTTGCGCGAATAAGGCGCGAAAAGCGCATCGCAAACGAGCGGGCAAGGGAGAAACTGAACAGCATAATAAGATCCTCAACCTACTCAAAATATCTCCAGGACCCTCTTATAACGATCAGAAACGGCCGCTTCGTCGTTCCCGTTAAGCAGGAGCACCGCCAGCAGATACCCGGCCTCATCCACGACCAGTCGGGCAGCGGTCAAACGCTATTCGTTGAGCCCGCCGCCGTTGTTGAGCTCGGCAACGAGTTCAAGCGCCTCTGCATGGAGGAACAGGCGGAGGTCGAGCGCATACTGACCGAGCTCACCGCCGCAGTCAAGCCCTTTGCAAACGATATCTTCGACGATCTTGCGATACTCGGCAGGATCGATATCGCCTTTGCAAAGGCAAAGCTCGCCAAGGAGATGCGCGCCGTTGAGCCGAAGATAAACACGGAGCACCGAATAAACATCATCCGCGGCAGGCATCCGCTCATCAAGTCCTATAAGGTGGTGCCGATAGATATTCGCCTCGGAACGGATTTTCAAACGCTGATCGTGACCGGTCCTAACACCGGCGGTAAGACTGTTACGCTGAAAACCACAGGGCTGTTTACCCTGATGACGCAGTCCGGAATGTTCGTGCCCGCAAACGTCGGAACGGAGATCGCGATATTCGAGAGCATTTTTGCGGATATCGGCGATGAGCAGAGCATAGAGCAGTCGCTCTCCACGTTCTCGAGCCATATGAAGAATATCGTCGGCATTCTTGAAAATGCGGACGAGCGCTCGCTCATACTGCTCGATGAGCTCGGCGCGGGCACCGACCCTATCGAGGGCGCGGCGCTTGCCATGAGCATACTTGAGGAGCTTCACTCAAGGGGCGCGATCACCGCTGCGACCACGCATTACAGCGAGATCAAGGCCTTTGCGCTGACCCACGACGGCATGGAGAATGCTTCGATGGAGTTCGACGTGGATAAGCTCTGCCCGACCTACAGGCTGTTTATCGGCATTCCGGGCAAATCCAATGCCTTCGAGATAAGCCGCAGGCTCGGAATCTCGGAATACATAATCGAAAGCGCGAAGTCCTATATCAAAAAGGAGGACTCCGATTTTGAATCCGTCCTCTCGGATGCGGAGAATAAAAAACGCCGTGCCGAGGATGAACTCGAGCAGGCGGAGCTTGCCCGTCAGGAGCAGGCAAGGCTCGCCGAGGAGCTCAAGCGCGAGCGCGAAAAGCTGGATGCCGAAAAGGCCGAGCTCAAGCAGAAGGCTCGCGAGGAGGCAAGAAAGATCGTTGCCGATACGCGCCGCGAGATGGAGCAGCTCATCATTCAGATACGCTCCATAAAGACAATCGATCAGCGTGAGGCGGACAGGATGATCCAGCAGACCCGCGATGCTCTCAGAAACACCGAGAACGCGCTTGCCGAACAGCTTCCCACTGCGAAAAAGGCGCGGGGTAAAGCGCCCAAATCGGTCAAGCCGGGCGATAAGGTAACGGTCATCAGCGTGGATAAGCCCGCAACGGTGCTCTCGCTTCCCGACAGGAACGGCGATGTGCAGGTTCAGATAGGCATAATCAAAATGTCCGTCAAGCTTGATGATATCCGCCTTTCAAATGAAAATCAGCTTCAAACCGCATCGGTCAAGGTGGAGTACGATCCCTCAAACACCGTCGGCCTCGAGCTCGATGTGCGCGGAAAGCTCGTGGACGAAGCCTTGCCGCTCGTGGATGCGTACCTGCTTTCGGCGCAGCATCAGGGACTGCATGAGGTGAATATAATCCACGGCAAGGGCACGGGTGCGCTTCGTGCGGGCATACAAAGCTATCTTAAAAACCACAACAGGGTCAGATCCTTCCGCAACGGAAACTACGGCGAGGGCGATTTCGGCGTTACGGTAGTGACTTTGAAGTAAGATGCACACGAGCAACAATATATTGCAGAACGCGCTGATTTTCGCTCCGTTTGCCACACGAAGTTAATAAATGGGTGATAAAATGATCATAGTATCAAGCTGCCTTATCGGGGAAAAATGCAGATACGACGGCAGGTCGCAACCGAATGAAGAGGCGCTCCGTCTATATAATATGGGAGCTGCCGTTCCGGTATGCCCCGAATGTCTCGGAGGGTTGAGCGTTCCGCGCTCCGCCGCCGAGATAGTTGGCGGCAGCGGTGAGGACGTGCTTTTGGGCTGCGCAAGGGTGACATCGCGCGATGAGAACGGCAAAGTTAAGGACGTTACAAACGAATTCATCCTCGGCGCATACAGAGCTCTTGATGCCGCCGAAAAATGCGGTGCGCGCGAGGCGATCCTAAAAGCAAAGAGCCCTTCCTGCGGGTGCGGATTTATATACGACGGCTCCTTCAGCGGCAAGCTTCGTGAGGGAAACGGCGTTGCAGCGGCGCTTCTTCTGAAGAAAGGGATAAGCGTTCGCTCGCTTTGAAAACCGCGCTTGGCAAGGTTCCCAAATCTGAAAAAGAAACGGAATACGATTTATGGATAACGAACGCATACTCGTTGTGGACGACGATGAAAAAATATGCCAGATCCTTTCGCTCTACCTAAAGAGCAAGGGCTACGATGTTTCGACCTGTAAGAACGGGGCGAACGCTATTTCGGCGTTTGAAGAGTTCAAGCCCGATCTTATCCTGCTCGACGTTATGCTCCCGGGTCTTGACGGCTGGGAGATACTCGAAAAGCTCCGCGCGATAAGCAACGTTCCCGTTATAATGCTTACTGCAAAGGGCGAAATATCCGATAAAATACAAGGGTTGGATATCGGAGCGGACGACTATATCGTAAAGCCCTTCGACTCCAAGGAGCTCGTTGCGAGGATACGCGCCGTTTTCAGGCGCTCCGGCGGCGCACCCTCTGAGGATGGGCACATCCTGTCAGCGGGCGATATAACTATGGATACCGACAACTACACCGTTTCCTGCGGCGGCAGGCTTTGCGATATGCCCCATAAGGAGTTTGAGCTTTTAAGATACCTTATCGCGCATAAGGGTCAGGTGCTGACGCGCAATCAGATAATGAGCGCGGTTTGGGGCTTCGACGGCGCATCGGACAGCCGCACGATAAACGTGCATATCAAGCGCATCCGTTCGCGCCTCGGCGACAGCGACAAATGGGAGATCACGACCATTTGGGGCGTGGGCTATAAGTTTATCGAAAAATAAGCTGGATCACTGTGCTCACCGAATCAGAGTAAAGAGCTGAAGGTGCCGGCACTGTAAAAGTAAAGCAGAGAGGCGGCAAGGAAATGTTTAAAACGCTCTTTTCAAGGATGTTGGGAGCATATCTGTCCTCCGCCGTTGCGGTAATACTCCTGCTCGGCCTTGCTTCGGGAACGATAATTCGTAATCACTATATCAGCACCGCAAAAAGGAGCCTTTCAAGGGAGGTCGATGAGATAGCTCTTATAGTCTCCGACGAGTATCTGGACAGCAACAAGCGCGATATCGCAAAGGAGAAGATACTTGCGATAGTAAGGCAGTTTGATGCTTTGCTTCAAATCGATTTTTTCGATGCCTCACTCGGCATACGCAGCTTTTACGATTACCAAACAGGCGCAAAATGGCGCGTTTGCGTTGAACTCGATATCTCCGAGCTGACGGAAAAAACCGATGGCGCAGACAAGCTCGAGGCATATTATACAGATCTTTTGGCCGATTATGTCGGCATAAGAACGCTGACGATAAAAAAACCCCTCGTTTCCGAAAACGGTGAATACGGAACGATAATGCTGAGCTACGATATGAGCGATGATTACTCTGCGCTTTCCGAGCTGTATTTCGATATTTTTCTCTCTGCGCTCGGCGCGGTATTGATTACCGCCGCCATAACTTATATAATAACAAAAAGAATAACAAAACCGGTTTCGCACATGACCGACGTTGTGAACGCGATATCCCACGGCGATCTTGAGGCTCGAGTTCGCGTGGTGCAAAGCGATGAGCTGGGCATACTCGGCAAAAGCTTCAACGATATGGCGGATAAGGTGTCGGGTCTCGACCGCGCGAGGCGCGAATTCGTTGCAAACGTTTCCCACGAGCTGCGTTCGCCGCTAACGAGCATGCGCGGCTTCATCGAAGCGATGGAGGAGGGCGTAATCCCGCCCGAGGAGCATAATAAATATCTCAACGTCGTGCTTGATGAAAATCGCAGGATGTCCGGCATAGTGAACGATCTGCTGGACATGGCGAGGATAGAATCGGGGCAGTATAAGATAGCTCCTACCGCGTTTGACGTGTGCGAGCTGGTAACGGGCTCGCTTCTGACCTTTGAAAGCAGGATAGAGAGCAAGGGGATAGGAGTCGATATCCGACTGCCTTCCGCTCCGCTTTTTGTATCCGCCGATAGGGACAGGATCGATCAGGTGCTCCATAACCTTATCGACAACGCGATAAAGTTCACCCCCGAGGGCTCGGGTTTGATAGGCGTTTCGGTTGCTTCCGATAAGCAAAAGGCGCATATAACCGTTCGAAACAGCGGCAGCACGCTCTCGTACGAGGATATTCCAAGGCTGTTCGACCGATTCTATAAGGCCGAAAAGGCGCATACCTATACGGGAACCTCGGGCACGGGGCTCGGGCTTTCGATAGTCAAGCTCATCCTCGATCAGCATGGTGAGGATATAAGCGTTTCATCCGAAAACGGGATAACAAGCTTTACCTTTACTCTTAAAAGAACGGCGGCTCCGAAAAAAGCGTGAGTCGGATTAAAAATCAGAACAAACAGAGCCGAAGCAAAATTCATGCGTTCGGCGAGTAAACGGAGGAAATATGGAAGAAAAAGATCCGAGAATTGAATTCTTTACCGAACCGATACGGACGGAGAACGATAACGGCGAGCGAGAGAGAACCGTCGTTTGGCGAGAGGAGGGAGGGTCTCTTCAAACGCAGACCACCATCATCCATAAAAAGGTTCCCACGGCAGGCGTGCTCGTTTTGACCGCCTTTGTTTTCACCGCGCTGGGTGCGTTTTTGGCGAGTCTTGTTTTTCTTGCAAGGTTCATCGACATTAAATCCATTGCTTCGGCGATAGGTGAAACCAAGCGTACCTCGGTCATAGAAACGCCGCGGCCGGATCAAAGTGCGGATAGCTCAGCGATGCCCGAGCATTCGAAAACTCCGATGGTCAGCCCGGATCCGAACTTTCAGCTTCCCACTCCCGCACCGGAGGCGGATACCCCCGATATGAACTTCGGCGCGGGGCCTAACGAGCTCTTTGCAGGGAACGTTTCAGGCGTTGTTATCGTAAACAGCTATTCGGGTTCGCCGAGGAGTTCAACTCATATCGGAACAGGCTCGGGCTTCTTCTTCACTGACGAAGGCTATATCATAACCAATGCACACGTCGTTGACGGCGCGGCAAACGTCAGGATCACCGCCTATAACGGAACCGTTTACGATGCCGCCATCGTCGGAAGCGACGTTAAAACCGATATAGCGGTTTTGAAGGCTCCCGAGGAGGCCGTGCTCGAGACCCTGACCATGGGTGATTCCGACCGTGTACGCACAGGCGACTTTGTGCTTGCTATCGGCCATCCCACGGGCGAGGAGCTCAGCTTCACCGCCACGTTCGGCATGGTCGGCGCCGTTGACAGAAGCGTTACGATAGACGGCGTTCGCAACGACTATATCCAGATAGATGCGGCGATCAACCCCGGCAACAGCGGCGGCCCTCTGTTCGACATGAACGGCCTTGTGGTGGGCGTGAACTCCGCCAAAACCGTTGTGGCAAGCTATGATGAGGACGGCGAGCCGATAAACGCAGAGGGTCTCGGCTTCGCACTTCCGATAAACACTGCGATTCAGACCGCACACGATCTTATCGCGCAAGGAAGCATCGTGCGCCCGGGCATCGGGCTCTCCACCGTGTTCGTAACTCCCGAAACCGCAGAGAAGTACGGCATACCGATCGGCGGCCTTGTTTACACCATTACCGAGGGCGGTCCTGCGCATGAGGCGGGTCTGTATGCGGATGATATCATCACTCGGGCGGACGACGTTAAGATTGAGGATAACGAGGCGCTCGGCGCGTATATCCGCACCAAGTCCTATGGCGACACCGTTGAGATAACCTATTGGCGCGACGGCGAATACCATACCTGCACTCTGACAGTCGGCGATCTGAACGCTATCGGCAGCACGGTGCTCGACGGCGTATACGGCGGAGCAAAATACGGCATAAAGGTTCGCTGAGAGCGCAAAAAACCGAATTATGAATGACGAGAGCCGCTGCGATCGCAGCGGCTCTTAAATAAACCTAAAAGAACTAAGAAGAATGTGACTGTCGCTTATTTTGCTCGCCCCGAGCCGCACTGCGAACCACCTATGACTATTCACAGGATGGTCAAAATCGTTGCTCGCCCTGCACTCGCCCCATCTTTGGGTCAAGAGCCGGGGTTAGTTCATTAAAACAAATAAAACAGATGGGACATGCCCATCTGTTTTATTTGGTCTGGGTGAGAAGATTCGAACTTCCGGCCTCTTGAACCCCATTCAAGCACGCTACCAAACTGCGCCACACCCAGTCGTTCCGAGGAACGATGTGTATTGTAACACTTGCGCGGCAAAATGTCAAGCGATTTTTTAGTATATTACGCTTGAACGAAAAAACAGCGCGGGATTTACAAGCAGAATAAGGAAAAAATGTCTGCAAAGTTCGAATCAGAACAGCAGGCTTACGAGCCTGAATATCCAGTTTGCGGCAATGCCCGCAGCAAGACCGCCGATGGTGTGGCTGATTATTGCCTTACCCGTAAGCTCGGGACGGCGAAGCGCCTGCATCATCGAAGCGTGGGTCGAAAGATAGCCGCTCCAGCACATGCACATGGAGGTGAAAACGGCTATGTCATGCGCATTCACAAGACCCGCCGCAGAAAGCTCCTTAACTATTCCGGTTGCAGCGCCTGCGGAGCCGAGAGCTGTGATCGGAACCGCGATGGATTCGCTCGAAGCGAAGCCGAAGAGTGGCTGGAGCAGGAAGTTAATCTTTTCGGCAGCAAGGGGAAGAAGCTTAATGCCCTCAAACGCAGCGCCGGTGTAGGTGCCGTCGGGGGAGGGACCCTTTGTGAGAAGCATGACCACGGTGCAAACGACCACAACGCCGGGAACTATCGCAAGGCCGATATCAACGCCGCTCTTGCCGCCGCTCAGCGCAGCGTTAAGAACGCGCATTCCGATGCTTGCCTTCTTGGTCTCCACGCCCGCACCGTTTCCGGCGATAACGGGCGTAGCATCCTCGTATTCCTCGGTGCCGAAGGCCTTCTTAGTCTGCATAAGCATGAGCCTTGTGCTTACGATGCTGCCGATGACCGCGCCGAGATTGCCGACGAGCACGGCGGCAACGAGGCTTCCTCCGGTAACGTTCAAGCCAAGCATGAAGGTGGACACGATAACTCCCATGCCGAACGCAGTGCCGAGGTTGGTCAGCGCGTAGAACTGATATTTTTTAAAGTACTTCCTAAAACCCGAATCCTCGGCAAGCGAAAGTATCGCGGGGTTGTCCGAAAGATAGGTGGTCACTATGCCGAGCGCCGCCGCGCCGGGAAGACCGTACAGCGGCTTCATAAGCGGGTTCAGAAGCTGATTGAGAAGCGCCACAACGCCGAACTCGGTCAAAAGCGCCGCCACCGCGCCCATGATAACGGCTATGGCCATTATATAGAAGCAGGTGTCGATAAGAAGCGCAAACGCCGTGTTCATAATGGTGCTAAGCGCATTTGAAAGCCCCATGGGAATTGCAAACAGCAGCATCAGCCCGATGAAAACTGCGAGGAAAATAAGTGGAGACAGCCAGAATTTAAGCTTTGAAACGGGAGCGGGGGAAGCGCCTTCCGTATTCTTTTTAAGCTTTGCTTTCATAACCTTTATCCTTCCTTGACGGTCGAGATTTTTTCGCGTGCGTTTTTAGCGCAAAACTGCGAAAGACAACTACTGAACTATACAGCAAAAGCGGTTGCAAAAAAAGCAAATGTTTGTTATACTTAACATGAAAATTATTCATGGATGGCAGTTCCCGTTTCCGGCACGTTTTTTCGGGGAGAAAACACGAAAAACTGGTGAAACGATAAGTGAGAATCCACGAAAGGTAAATCCGAACAAAACCGAGGTAACAAAATGAACATCGAATATTGCCGCCTCTTTCTTAAAACAGTCAAGCTTGGCAGCTTCACCGCCGCCGCCGAGCAGAGCGGCTACACCCAATCCGCGCTCAGCCACATCATTTCCGGGCTTGAAAAGGAGTTTGGCTTCGCGCTTTTCACAAGGAGCAAGTCGGGCGTTTCGCTCACGCAGGACGGTGAGCGGATGCTTCCCTTTATCCGCGATGCGGTGGCTCGCTCGGATATCGCGCTTCAGGCGGCCTCGGAGATAAAGGGGCTCAAGTCCGGCAAGGTGCGCTTGGGTGCGTTTTCAAGCATCGCTATATGCCGCTTGCCGGCGATAATACGCGAATTCAACGCCGCCTACCCGAATATAGAGCTGGACGTTCGAGTGGATACCTACCGCGTTATCGAGGAATGGCTTGCAAACGACGAGGTGGACTGCGGCTTTATCAGCGATGCTTCGTTGAAGGAGACCGACTTCATACCGCTTATGGAGGATAGGCTCCTTGCGCTCGTTCCGGACGAGCATCCGCTTCTTGCTTCCGATAAGCTAACTGCGGAGAACATCGAGAGCATGGATTTCATCGTTCCCGGAGAGGGCAGCAACTACGATATCGGAAGATACTTCAAGTCCGTGGGCATAAAGCCAAAGGTTCGATTTGCGGTCAGCGACGATTACGCGGCGGCGGCGATGGTGAAGCAGGGCCTCGGCATTACGATATTGCCCGAGCTTATTCTTGAAGCGATATCCGGCAGCTTCAACACGCTCGAGCTTGAAAAGGAATGCATAAGGAAGATAGGGATAGCAGCCCGAAGAAATGCGCCCGTGTCGCCCGCATGCAAGGCGTTTATCGAGTTCGTCCGCGCCTTATTCAAATGACGGGCTGAGAACATATTTGCACAAACTAATATATTTGCCCTTTTTCGTGCAAAAATGTATAATAAAATATTGCGAAAAAGCAAAAAGCAGGGTAAAAGAAATGATTACGATAGAAAACATTGAATACAGCTATGACGGCGCTCTGAAAAAGGCGCTTGACGGTGTAAGCCTTGAGATAGGGGAAGGGGAGTTTGTTGCGATAGTCGGTCACAACGGCAGCGGCAAATCCACCCTTGCCAAGATGCTCAATGCGCTCTTATTGCCCGATGAGGGCAGCGTGAGCGTTTTTGGGATGGCCACTTCGGATGAAGAAAAAACGCTCGATATCAGAAAAAAAGTCGGCATAGTTTTTCAAAATCCCGACAACCAGATCGTCACCACTGTCGTGGAGGAGGACGTTGGCTTCGGCCCGGAGAACCTCGGCGTTC
>Ga0256404_1004929_pt1 | contig 24385 bp, 18 predicted proteins | sample RumenRJG_01DNA_FD_185990 | JGI IMG/M metagenome (GOLD analysis project Ga0256404, IMG submission 185990) | Bovine rumen microbial communities from Lethbridge, Alberta, Canada - RJG_01 | ecosystem: Host-associated > Mammals > Digestive system > Stomach > Rumen | place: Canada: Alberta | collected... | reverse complement strand
GCCCATTGCCGAACGGCACGATGTGGTGGTGTGAGAGGGGATGGAAAATGATTGGAAATAATCATTTTCCTACTCTACTCGATTAATGATGTTTTGATCGAAACTAAGGTAAACAATTTGCGATAACTATCGTTAGATTTTGTAAATTATTTTGCAACAAAACAACAAATTTTTGTCTATAAGTTGTTTTAGGAAAAGTCTATTTTTATTATAATGTACTACTATGGAATGGTATGACACTTTATATCAAGTTTTAAACGTAATAAATACTGTAATACTCTATGTAATTGGTATTCCATTCTTTTTGCAACTTCTTTATATGATTCTCTTTTTCATTCCAAAAAAAGTTTTTCCAAAAACAGAAAAGAAAAATAGAATCGCAGTAATTATTCCTGCTCATAACGAAGAAGATGTCATTTATGACACAGTTCATGATTTATTCGTAAAGCAAAATTATCCACATGAACTTTTTGATGTGTATGTAATTGCTGATAATTGTACAGATAACACAGAAAAATTAGCTAAAGAAGCTGGAGCTACTGTTTTTGTTCACATAGATAATGATCCAAAACATCACATGGTTGGATATGCTTTAGATTATGGCATTAAAGAACTTTTAAAAATTGATGCTGAAAAACATTATGATTATGTTATTAGACTTGATGCAGATAATCACATCAATGATGAATTCTTTAATTTAATGAATGATGCCTATAATAGTGGTGCTAAAATTGCTAGACCATATGAATCAGCAACAAATATGACACAAAGTGCCTTTACTAAAGCTTGTGGCCTTTATTATATTTTTGATTCAAGATGTTCTTCACGTTGTAGAGAGCGTCTCCATCTCGATGCACATGTTAATGGGCCTGGATCTTTAACTGACATGGAGATCTTTAGAAGATTAGGCGGATATGACACCGTAACAATTTGTGAAGATACAGAATTTAACTTTAAAAGAATGTATGAAAAAGTTAGATGTCATTTCGTTGAAGATGCTGTAGTTTATGAAGATTTACCTTCAACATTAAAAGATACCTATGCACGTAATCTTAGATTAGGAGCAGGAAATACACGTTTAATTTTTAGACATACACCAAAATTATTATTTTATACTTTTAGAAATTTGAATTTCTCGTTCCTTGAAAATTGGCTTACATATCTATTCATTCCTATTTGTCCTATTCTTTGTTTATGGCTTCCTGGATTTTATATTTATGCCTATATTTATCATTTCCTTGGAGGAGAAGCCGGACAAGTCTTTACCTTTGCTGGCATAAATATGGACTGGGTTGGATTTACAACGGCCCTTATTTGTACAATGGTTGGTGTGCTATTTGTATTTGCAGGAATTCTTCAAGCATCTTTAATGGTTATCTCTGATTATAAGAAAATGGGAGCCAAAAAAAGAAGAGAGTTAATTAGTGGTGTATTATTATTCCCTGTATTTTCAATTGTCTATGTAATTACGATTACAATTGGCGTATTTTCTAAGCCAAAACGGAAAAAAGTTGCTAGAAACCCACAAAAATCTAAAAATAAAGAAATCACAAACTGAATTGAAATGAATTAAAACAGTCCTTGTGATATGATTTATTCACTGAGGGCTTAAGTTAATGGTAGACTGTCTATCTCCGAAGTAGACCGCAGAAGTTCGATTCTTCTAGCCCTTGCCAGTATGCATATTGACCTTGATATTTAATATCAGGGTTTTTATTTGTTTATTTTTAAGTGCTACAATGTTAAAGGTATGCTTGATTACGTTATTTCTAATATTCCTCTCGTTTGTGTTTCAACCATCTTATTATTTATTTCCATTAGAGATTTTAAAATTAGAAAAAGAGAAAGCATCCTTTTTATTGTTTTTACATTAATATTCCTTTTCGTTTCATTTGTTGTATGGATGGAGACTCACTCACAAAAAGTAGGAAATGTTGTAACTGGAACCATATTTACATCACTTGGATATATTATTAGACCAATTGGGTTATATATTTTTATATTATTGGCTCTTCAAGATAATGAATATAAGTTCCCACTTAAAAAATATCTGGTAATCCCTTTATTCATAAACTTAATTGTTTACATCTTACCTCTATTTATGAATTGGGAAGGAGTAAATAAACTTGTTTTCTATTATGAACTTAACCCAGATGGCACCGCATCATTTATTAGAGGAACATTTTTAAATTATACATCACATGCCTTTTCTGTTTTATACATTGTAGTATTAGTCATTACATCGCTTCAAAGATTCAATGGAAAGCATAAACGTGATGCCTTTGTATTGTTTTTCTGTGCTGGATTTATCACCTTATCAGTTGTTGCTGAAATGTTAACTAGAAGAAATGACATCTTAAATAATATTGGTGTAATTTGCGCCTTAATTAATTACATCTTCCTTAGATCAATTAATTCTGCTCAAGATACTTTAACGCACTTATACGATAGACAAACATTCTACGAAGACGTCACAAGGTATCGTTATAAAATTAATGGAGTCATTCAAATCGATATGAATGGTCTTAAATATTTAAATGATAATTTTGGACACGATGAAGGAGACAAAGCTCTAAGCGCAATTTCGCAGGTATTTCTTGAAAGCATAAATAAAAAATCAATGTATGTTTATAGATTAAGTGGCGATGAATTTCTAATCATGATGATTAACGGAACAAAAGACGAGCTTGAGAAGACCGTTATGAATATTAAAGAAAAATTGCAAAACACAAATTATGCTGTTGCTCTTGGAACTTATTTCATTTCTCAAGACGACATGACAACTGTAGAAGAAGCCTTAAAAATTGCTGAAAAAGCAATGTATGAAGATAAGAAAAAATATTATATTGAAACAGGCAAGGAACGTAGACAAGCCTAAAAACCCTGCAAAACCCAACTTTTTTAAATATTCTATCTAAGAATTGGCTTGAATGATTCAAGTTCAGTTTCTTCAACAACTTGCTCCCGTTCATCTTTTGATCCATAAAAAACAATCTCATTTAATTCGTAACAATGCTCAAAAGAGTCACTAGAGATTTTTATTTTTGGATTTAAGAATTCTATTTTCTTTAAATTATAATCACAATCAAAAGCACGAGAATCAATATAAGAAAGCGACCTTGGAAAAATAATTTCTTCTAAATTCTCGCAGCACGATATTGCTTTTGAACCAATAATAGTTAAATTGTCGTTTAAAACTAGTTTCTCAATATTTTTATTGTCATAAAAAGCATAGCTATATATTTCTTTAATTTCACTAGGCAAAATTACATTCTTAGATATACCTACATATTTAAAAAGTACGCAATTATCATTTTCAAAGAAAACAAGAAAATTACCAATTAGTTTAAAATCCGTTGCGTTTAAGTTATTTTCTTCAATTTCTATAGCGTACTTATCTAATATATTCTTTAAGTTATCCATGCACATCTATTTTACAAAAAACTCATGTGATAAAATACATTTATTATGAATAGAAGTACATGTTACGTTTATTTTTCTATTAATGGAGATTTTAATCCTAATGAATTGAAGGAAGAATTAAAACTCCCTGTTTTTCGTATTTGGAATAAAAGTGATTTAAGAAGAGATGGAAAGGAGTATGGCTTTTCTAACTTATCTATATGTAAAAACGAAAACTATAATCCAAATGTTTACGTTATGATTGAAACTATTATTAAAGAGCTTATTCCATTTATGGATTATCTAAAAGAATTCAAGAAAAAACATGATGTAAAATACTTTATTATTATCGTTCCGTCACTGTATCTAAATACCGTTTTACCATCATTATTTATCTCAAAAGAGGTTATAAAATTTTGTAATGAAATTGAAGCCGAGATAGATATGGATCAATATTTATATAAATAGATTATGATTTATAAATATCCTGCGATTTTTAGAGTTGATAAAGAAGATAGCAAACGGATAAACGTCTCGTTTCCAGATATTTTTGGTGGAGTAACATGTGGAATTGGCAAAGAGAATGCTATCTTTATGGCTAAAGACCTTTTGAAATTAATGATTCAAAGAGCCCCAAATCAATGCGAAAAGCCTTCTTCGATTGAAGAAATTCAACATAAATTTCCAGGAGAAGAGGTTATAATTATAGAAGTTGAAATTGATGAATAAAATTATGTATAGAATTAGAATAACTGTTTTAAAGAAAGCGCACTATCAAGATTTAATTGATAAATATGAAAATGTTTTATTAGAAGCTTGCCCTATAAAATTAGGTGATGTTTTCATTGTCGAAAATTGCGAAAAACCAACTAAATTATGTGATAGCGCATGGGAAACGCTTTACCCTTTTATCAAAGGATTGTCAGAAGGGAAAGAAGACTATTTTGATGGATGGATGAAAAATAAAAAATCAGTTCTTTTAAGCTGTAACGATGGATTTAGGCCAGTTAGTTTTTTAGTTGAAGTTATAGAATAGTTTTCCTATTCTACTTTTCAATAAATGGTAATAAAATAGTGTTTATGTTAGATAAACGGAGACAAAAAGTTGGTAATTTTTTAATTTGGAACCTTATAGGTTCAGGTATTTCATTAACTGTAATGATTGGCCTTACACTTTTAGTCTATTATTGCAAAATACCTAACCCTGCAATTATTTTGTTAACTGGACAAATTGTCGCAACAATTCTTTTTGGCGCTATTCCTGGCGCAATTTGCGGATTAGAAACAATTGCATATTGCATGTTTTTCTTTTCTAAAAATAATTCATTCTTTATTTTTGAAGGGAATGAATTATATAAAATCATTATAATTGTTATTTGTGTTATAACATGTGCTACCCTTGTTGGATTCCTATCTTTTGTTAGTACAAAATATAAGAGAAGATTAAGTGACCTTAATGATGAACTAAAAAAAGAAAACGCAAATTTATTTAAAATGACTTCCACAGATTCATTAACTGGACTTAAAAATCGCTATGGCTTTGGGAAAGATTATGATTCTTATTTTAATAAAGATGTTTTTTTAATGGTTATTGATATTGATAATTTCAAAAGAATCAATGATAGATACGGACACGGAAGTGGTGACTTAGCCTTAAAATGCATAGGTGATTTACTTCAAGAGGTATTTGGAGCAGAATACTGCTATCGCTATGGTGGCGATGAGTTTGTTGTAATTAATGAAGTAACAACTAAAATTGAATTTGAAAAGAAAATAAGTACATTGTCTAAAAAGCTAGAAGCAAATAAGAATAACAACCTAAAATTTGAAATACATTTTTCTGCTGGCTATGTAAATGGATTAATCTCTGAAGATGACGATCTTAAGTTGATGCTAAATTTAGCAGATGTGTTTATGTATGAAGCAAAGAACAAAGGGAAGAACCAATTTATTGGAAAACCTTTTAATAGAGAACAAGCAAAAGCTGTTTTGAAGAAGTAAAACTCAAAAACCCTGCAAAACTCGACTATTTTTACTCTATATAAGAATTTTGTTGTTTCATTTGGCTGCTTAGACGTCCATTTTTTATTTTGTTTTAAAACTTTTGAGAAATGATTAAACTTTGAAAAAATTGCAATCTACGTTAAAAAACTGCTATTTTACGAAATATTAAACCATGGCAAAAAAATTTGGTTTATAATATTTAAAATTACTCTTAAGAGTAAAGATTCATTTAAGGAGAAGGCTTATGGGCAAACAAAACTCGGGAGCATCTGGATCAAAAGGCGGTTTTTTTGATAGCAGATTAATGTCTTCCAAAGTCAAGTCAGCTAACGTTAAATTCTTTCCAGAAGCTGTACTTGGTTACTTAGGCGGGCCATTCTTTGCATTAGTTCCAAACGGAATTATCAACACATTCTTAACACAATATTGGAAGAATGTTCTTGGTTTGAATGATTGGGCTGCAATTTTTACATGGTTGATGCCTCTTATTTCTACTGTCTTAATTATCGTCGGTAACTTATTAGTCGGTAGATTAATGGAAAGAAAGCCAAAGAAAGCTGGTAAGGCAAGACCATTATTATTCTTATCAATTCCTCTTGTCGCTATCGCTTTAGTCGCATTATTCCTCGCACCATTCCCATATAATGGAACGGTTTTAAAGAATGATGCAACTCCAATTATTACTCTTATCGTTACAGCAGTTGGTTATAATTTATTCTATGCTGTTGGCTGGCCAATGTATTACACATCCCACTCAGCAATGGTTAACTTATCAACTAGAAATGGTTCACAAAGATCCCTCTTAGCTACATTAGCAAATGCTGCACAAGTTGGCTCTGCTGGTGTTGCTGGTATGGCTGGTGGCTATCTCACAACTTTATTTACCTTAGTTCCATCTGAAGCAGATGAAAAATATTGGGTTAATATCGTTAGAGACGCATCAAACAAAATCATTTCATATGATGTTGACTATGATAAATTAACAGTCGCTAGAGAAGGTGCTAACGGAAGATGGATGATTGTTTTAATCATCTTATTAGCCTTCTTAATCATTGGATGTTTATTAGAATACTTCTTCACACGTGAAAGAATTACAGAAGAACAAGTAGCCGCTAATGTTACAGGTGAAGCAAAAGAAGTCAAGAAAGTTTCCATGGGAACTCAAATGAAAATTTGTTTACACGACAAATATTGGTGGTTAATCATTGGATTCTTCCTCTTATATCAATTAGGCGGTATGCTTAAAAACTGTGGCCAACCATTCTATTCAGAAGCGTGGACTGGAAACTTAAATATGTCATCAACGATTGGTATTGCAGGTGCAATTCCAACCGCAGCAGGTATGGTCGTTATTTGGCCACTTGCAAATAAATTCGGTAAAGCAAATTCAATTAAAGTTGGTGCTTTATTAGCAGCCCTCTTTGGTTTAATCGGCTTTATCCCATTAATTATTCCTGGATTTGTCAGTCAAGCACCAAGTGAAATTGCAGGTGCAATAAATGGTATCGCTATTGCTGGTTTCGTTCTTAAAGCATTAGGAACAGTTCCTGCAATGTACATCTCAATGGCATTACTTGCTGACGTCTTAGATCACCAAGAAGCTATTTACGGAATTAGAACTGATGGTTTCACAATGGCAGTTTATGGTTCAATTATGATCGCTATGACTGGTATTGCTAACGCTATTATTCTTGGTATCAGTGGTGCTGTCGCAAGCAACCTTGAACTTAACAGAACCGCTATGACATTCTTATTCTTCGGTGGTGAAGTTATCGCTTACTTAGCAATCGCATTAATGTTCATACTCATGAATGTTGAGAAATTCTCAAAACATGACCAAGAAGTTATTATTGCTGCTCAAAAGAAAGCTTGTGAAGAACAAGGTATTGAATACGTTGATCCTGAAACAAGAATGAGACATGAAGAAGAAGAAGCAGAAAAAGAAGCTGAAGAAGCAAGACTTCTTGAATTAAAGAAGAAATGCGAAAAAGAAGGCTTAACTTACGAATTAGAACTCGCAAAATATCAAGAAGCTCAAGCTAGCGCTAAAGCAGAAGCCGACAGAAAGAAAGCCGAAGCTGACGCAAAGAAAGCAGAAAAGGAAGCTGCTGCAAAAGCAAAACAAGAAGCAAAACTTGCTGCAATGAGCGAAGAAAAGAAAGCAAAGATTGCTGCTAAAGAAGCAAAAATCGCTGCTCAATACGAAGAAGAAAGAAGAAAAGGTCAAGAGTTTGCCGCTAGACTCAAATAATCTTTACTAATTTTGATTCAATAAAGGGGAGATTAATTTCTCCTCTTTTTATTGTTAAATTGACGCACGTACCGATTGTTTTTTAATTTTTATCAATTTCATATTTGATTTTTCTATAGTTTGTTAAAATTATAAAGAGGACATAAATATGTTAGAGGTTAAAAAACTTGTGTATTTTGATAAAGAAAATAATCTTTTTTGGGAAATAGAGAAAAAGAAAGATCGAGCACATTTAGAAAGAAGAGTTAAGGCAAAAGCATTTTTCTTAAATAAAGAAGATAAAAAAGATTTAGATAAGCGCTTCATAGAAAACTTGGATATTATTTTTAAAGATTTGGAACTTCCAGAACCAATGGAAAAATTCGAATTAGGAAATGGCGAAGAGTATATCATTGTTAATATAGATGATAAAAATTATATTCTTAGAAAAGGCGAATTTATTGATGATGAAATCTTTTTAACTATTAAAAGATATCTTACATGTATTTTTGAGCACGATATAGAACCTATCAAATTATCTTTTAGTTCATTTGATGGAGGAGGTCCTTCATATAAATTAGAAATGAAGGAAAAAGGTATCTACACTTGGTATTCATCAAGAGAATATAGAAACCCAAATCACGATATAATGTGTGGCTCTGCTTTTGATGTTTATTTCTATCTTTATCCTCTTAGACTAGGGATAGCTACAGCCATTATTTATGGTCATTCGCCTATTTGTAGTACTGATCCTGTAAAAATAACTGTAACTGTTGATGACAATTTAAGTATTTCTTGCATAAAGGAGACTATTATAAATGAAAAATTTAGACCTTAAAGGTGCATTTGAAGAACGATATACCATTGGACACCGTGTAGAAATTGAAGGCAGTAAATTCACTTATTTATGGCGAGGCAAAGTTATTCTTGAAACGACTTTTAAAAGCAAACAAACCTCTGATAATAGAATAGATTTAGCTTTAAATTTTAATGAATTAAGAAATGATGTTTCCGATAATGAACCATATGCAACTATTGAAGAAGTTTATTTTGAAAACGGAAAATTATATATTAATGTCGCTTATAAAATTGCGGGATTGGATAACTTTGCATTAGAAAGAACTGAGAATTCACGTTATGGGAATTATGTAATTGAAGACAAATATCTTAAAGAATTAAACGGAAAATGGATTGATGAAAATGGATATGAGCATCTAGAAATCAAAAACGGAGTTATAAGTGATGGACGCGAAAAAAGAAAAATCCACATCATGCATTACCCTGAAAATAATGTTTTGTTCATTAAAGATGATGACCCTTCAAGAGAGGGAGTCCTAGGATATATCACATTAAAGTATTTAGGAAACGGACTAATTAGTGGGACAATCTTTGTGTGCGATGGTGATCCAATTGAAGTGACTCTTCGTAAAGAAAAATAAATTAACTTGATGAATTAGAGATATTATCTGTCTCTAATTTTTTCTTTTTGTGTCTATTGATTAAATAATATATTAGCTCCACAATACCAAGAGCAAAGAAGAAACCAAGGAAGCCTGAGATAGAGTTTAACATTACATCTTGGAAAGTTCCAACACGCATTGGAATGAAGAGTTGCCCTATTTCAGTAATAACAGACAAAGTTAAAATAATAAGTAATCCACTAAAAATAGTGGAGATTTGCGAGGTTTTTCTATTTCTTTCGTTAAAAAATGTGAAAGCTAAAACAAATCCAAAACCAAAGTAGGCGATTAAATGGCCTATGTATTTTTGAACAAAAGAACTGAGGTCGATACCGAAAATTGAAGTTGTATCTTTATAGGCGTCAGGGGTAGTGAAAGTTAAATTTAATTCATTTTTATTTCCTGAGGTTAAGACTTGCGTGGTCCCTCTGCCAATCATTTTAAAAGTAACGGTTGATTCAGAAACGTTATATTCAAACTTCAAAATACTATTGTCAGTGACATCTAGAGTTAAAAGTCTATAGATTGTGTCTCCAATTGGCGTATCGTCAAGATAAAACTTTAAAGTAATTGATGAACCATTTTCTACTGTTAAAGTTGCGTTATCTTGGAGCTTTTCATCATCTTTATATACGTTAACAGTCATATTTTCAAAAGCTAGCCTATTTGTGTCTTTTGGTACTTTACTATAGAAATATGTTTTAACTTTATATGAATTTGATTTTATATTTCCATCAAATGAACTTGATAAAGAAGTGATATTTGATGTTTTTTCTAAATCATTATGCATTACAACAAATTTTACCCTTGATCGTGAATAAGGATCTTCATCAAATGGTTTATTAAAACAAGGGTATGGAAAAGCCTCATTTGAGTCACTTACTGCATAATAAAAGGTGCTATATTTTGCTTTAACATTTTCTTCGCTAATAAGTAGATTTTCATAAGGGTTTGAATATTTAACAATGTAAGAACCATTATCTTCGTGGCCTAGAGTTATTTTTGAGTCTAGAGTTAAATTGGTTTTGACGATTTCGTTAGAGATATTTATTTTATATGTTCGTCCTTTCTCATCGGTTAGAGTGTGAATTCCTGGCGCACAATCTGTATCTATTTCTAAAAGGTGAGAATCTTTATGCACTTTAATGTGACTTGTGTCGGGTGTTAATTCAATGGAATTTCTTGATAAACTATACAAACTTATTTCTTCAAGATTGACGTTTAGATCACAAAATTTAAGTTTAAAAATGTTAGTGACATAATCTCTATAATGCTTGTTTCTTGTATAACCTTGGGATTGTAAAAAATCTAGATTGGCATTCATGAAGACGTACCTAAATGGAAAAAGTTCGCCTCGTTTAATTGGCTTGTCTTCAATTAATATATCGTAAGGTATGGAAGGAATATTTTTAACAAATTTAACGTTTGTTTCAAAAATAGTTGAGTTTTGCGAGTTTTTAACACTAATTTTTGCATTATCATATTGTTGATACGAGAATAAATATAGCGAAACTGTGTCTTCTTCAAAAGTATAGGATGAGAGAATTTTATCAACGCTAGGAGTTTCAATTTTGAGTGTTTTATTTATTTCGGTGGTGTTCTTTTTATTTGTGTAATGAGCATCTAAATCTAAACGTATGAATTCTCCACTACCTACGACAATCTCTGAGCTGGCATCAAAAGGAAGATATTTACTAGCAAGAGTTTCAGATTTTCCTTTAAGCGTTAATTTATCTGGCACGTTATAATCGGTGCCTTTAATAACGTTAACGATATTTTTCATTAAACTGCTAAAGAAAGTGTTTTGAGCTTTTGCCCACTCAAAAGGCATGAGTTCCTCAAATAAAATAAAAACGAGGATAAGCATTGAAACTACAAAACCGAATATTGTTAGTTTCTTAAGTTTTCCTTCGTTCATATTTAAAAAGACCACAATATTTGTGGTCGAGTTTATTCTTTTTTGTCGTTATTTTCTTCTTTAAGTATTTCTTCCATCATCTCAGCTCTAACTTGCTCTTCAGCTTTTTTCTTAATTGCAGCAAGCTGTTCGTCGGTGAGATTTGTTTCTTTTTTACTTGCGATCATTGCAAAATAGACAAGGTCAACAGCAACAATGACAAACACAGGAATACATACAACGCAGAAAAAGATAGTTGGATTATTTTGTAATGATCCAATGAATGCGCCGTTTTGTTCTAAGTTAAGTTGCTGAGCGGCTTCTTTGCTGCCTACAGCATCAGCACTATTAACAGTTGTCCAAACAAGAATTGAAAGGACTAACGCAAAAATAAGTATTGCTGCTTCGACAATACCACCGATTAGCATAATCTTTTTATTTTTATCCATAATTTTAGTTCCTTAAAGGGTTATACAAAAATATTTTAACACAGAGAGAATAATTTATTAAATTATTCTTTTTCACTAGTGTTTGTTTCTGATGTAGACTCTTGATTTGAATCGATATTTTCGGCTTGTTTTGCCTTCTTTTTAAAGACAAACCTATGCAAAATACACACGAGAACGACAATGGCAGCAGTGACAGCAGCACCAAGTAAGAAACCTCTTGAATCAAGAATAACATCCGCGATAAGTCCGCCTCTTCCTGGAGTATAGATTTGAATAAGTTCAGTTAATGCCGCAATTATTATACCGTTAGTTAAGGCAACTGGGATCGACCATAGCCATTCTTTCCAACGATATAAAACTACAAAGAGCATGCTAGAAATAATTCCAAGCACCATAAATGCGCCAAAGTGGCCCATGAGTTTTCTAATTAATAGTAAAAATTCACTAGTAAGTTCAACAGCTTTTTTAGCAACAACTTTTATTTTGATTTCAAATTTGGCTTTAGTGTAACCATCATCAATTAATGCTGTGATTAATGATTCGCCTAAATCTAAGCAAGATATTGAACCGCTTTGAGAAATTTTTGCTACATTTTCATTAGAAGAAGTATACGCAACTTTCTTGAATGTAGCATCTTCAGCAAAGTTAATTTTAAGTGTGTAACTTGCTTTATTTGTTAATTCATATTGGTCTTTGTCGTTTTGTTTTAAAGAAGGACCAGTTATGTTATATGCGTCTTCAGCAAAAGTAATTATATTTCTTACTCTAAAAACAATGTCATTAGTTGCTCCATTAACTGAATCAGTCACTGAAATTGTGTAATCCCCAGCCGCTACAAAACTCACCATGCCATTGCTATAGAATTTACAATTGACAGAATCAGAAGAAGCATAAATTAATTTAAAACTTGTTGCTTCTGAAGGGTTTTTGATTGTTTCAACTTTAAATTTGTCATTTGGATTACATTGAATGAAATGATGCCCACCATTATCTTCCATCTCGACGCTTTCATAGTTTTCACCAACGCTCTTGCTTACATTAAAGTCGATTGAATCAACTAACAGGTGAGTTGAAGTGATCGTGATTGGAGAACCAAAAACAGCTAAATCCATTTGGTCATTATATAAATAGAATAAGATTGTACTTGTACCATTTTTAATAGACTTAAACTTAATTTTATGTTCATCAATTAATTTGTTTTCAATTTCTTCTAAAGTTGCGGTTTTATTGCTTTCAAACATATAACCTACTTTGAAGTAATTTAACACGTTTTCAGGCAGGCAAGATAAATCAAAAGTTAATTCTTTTGTGAGTTGAGTGTTGATTTCACTAAACCCTTTAAAGAAATTTTTCTTATTGAATGTTGTTTCTTTTGAGGCAAGATATAGCGACTTTTCATCAACAAGGATTTGATCGATAATAGGGATTACTTTAAAGGTGTAGCTTGTCGATAATGATGTGCCTTTATGTGTAATAACAATGTTATATGTACCTGCTTCATTGATGTTAATAACGCTTTGATTTGTAGCAATGATTTCTGAATTTTCATTATAAATAGTAGCGTATGCTTCCTTACTTAAATTGATTTCTTTATTATCTTTATCTAGAAGTTGAGAGACTTTAAAGTAAGTGCTTAATGGATAATTTTTGCCACTAATTAAGTATTTTGTATCTTGATTACTGATTGCATCACTCATGTAATAAGCTTCATCAGGAATAGTTGATTCGTCCATTACAATTGATTCAACGTCTTCAAATCCTGGGACTTTTTCAGGTTCAATTACATTGACTGTTATTGAGTTACCAGCATCAATATAAGGCAAAGTATTATCGAAGTAAGAGCCTTTAATTTTTGCAGAAATCACTGCAGAATCCCCTTCATTTGCTGAATTATTGATTCTAATAGCTCCGCTAGTCTTGTTAACTGAAACAATGGATGGATTTGAAGAATAGTATTCTACATAACTAGTTGGAGCGTAATATGCGGATGGATAAATTCCAGCATTTGAAGTAAATGTAGGTGAAACTGTTAAACTCGAAGATCCGACGTATCCTGTTATTGCAGATGTTTGTCCTGAGATTTTAATTGAGAAAGAAGATGCTAAAACTTCTTCAGAATAATATGAAGTAGAACATGTAATATCAGGATATTGAGATGATGTAAATGTGATAGGTTGAGCATTATCAACATTATAAAGATTTTTAGGAATAAAATACGTTCCTGACTTGCTTAATGTAGGAGCAGTTGCAGTTAGACCTTTATATGTTGCATTAGTTGGAGTGAATGTGACGCCTGCTAAAGATTGTAAATTTGCTGTTGTATATTTTTTGAATGCTTGAAGTTTAATAGGATTAGTTGAAGCTGAGATTGACTCTAATTCTGTGAAGCCTTCAACGTTTTCAACAAATATTTTTAAATTATTTGTTTCATAACCTACAGGCTCATCATCAATAGCTGTAGTAATTGTAGTAATATCCTCGTCATTTAATGACATATTTATTGCCGAGAAGCTTCTTGTAGAAAGGCTAATAAAATTGTTCTTGTCACTACTATATTTAATTGATGAATGTGTTGAATTTTCTGGTGTAATTTCGGACACAAGTGTGTATGTTTGGTTCAAATAAACGTGATATACGCCATTTTCATCGCTTGTTAAAATATCGCCTGTTTCATTGCTCTTAATTTGAGTTTCAACTTTCTGAACAGGAATACGAGAAACCGTTATATTTTCTATAACATCTTTTAATTTTTCGTTACGAGTGCTTGTGACTGTAATAGAAGCGCTTCCTTCACTTATAAAACGAATTGTACCATTTTGATCTACTGAAATAACTTCAGGGTCAGAACTTTCAATTTTATATTCTTTGTATGTGGAATTTTCTGGAAGAACAGAAACAGGAAGAATAAATGATTGGCCAATAGTGCCTTCTGTTATTTTATTTTTAAAAGATATTTCAGTTGGTTCAATTTCTTCGCTCTTATCACCACTAATTTCATTAATTGTATCAGCAACAACCTCGCCCACTGCACCTGAATGAGAGGAACTTTGCTTTCCTGGTAAAGCCGCTTCAAAAATAAGAACCCCGGTTAACCCTGCGTGAGCTAAATAAATCAAAATTGTGTAGATTAATTTAAGTCTATTCTTTACCTTTAAAGTCATCACCTAATAATAAAATATAGTTTTTGTTTTTAGAATAAAAATATCGTGAGACAGCCAAAAACCTCAATTTTGTTGATATCAATTGAAAATTTGAAGTTTATAGTAATGTTTTTTTGTGTTGACTATATTAAAATTAAGTCATGAAGAAATCAGTTAAATTTTTAATATGTGGATTTGCTATTTTTGCTGCAACACTAGCTACATCAGTTTCTTGTGCAAATGTAGAAAAACCAAAAGAAGAACAAAATAATACACCAAGCGGCGAAAAGACAGATGATAAGTCAAATTTAAAATGTGCAACGGTTTATGTTGTTGAACCTGAACATGGCACTTTTAAAATTAAAAACGCCACATCCGATAATAAATATGAAATTAATACTATCGTTGAATTTGAATGCACTCCTGAAGAAGGATATGAGCTTCAAGATATTCAAATCAATACTGAACATATTGGCACTTCAAAGATTTATGTTTTCCCTGAAGAGAAAGAATATTACATTAATATTACTTTCAAAAAAATTGGAGAAAAAGAACCCGAAGTAGATCCAGAACCTGTCCAATATTGCGAATTTGAACTTCCTCAAATTGAAGGCGGAACAATTAGGATTGTTAACACTAGTCACGAAGGAAAATACGAACTTAATAAACCAATTTTATTTGAAATTACATTAAATGAAGGTTATACATTAGAAGAACTTAAAGTTGATGACATCTCAATATTAAGTTCAAAGGTCTTTACCCCTACCGAAAGCAAAAAATATGTGGTTTCTGCAGAGATTTCGTACAAAGACCCGTCTACAAATGTTGATTATTCATACTTAATGAACAACAAAAAAATTAAACCTACTAGAGGCAACTCACTCTCTTATGATGCTTATTATGAGCCTTGCCGTGGGTTAAAAGGAAGAGAACTTAAAAATGCTCTTCATGACATTATTAAAGGACATAATGTCGGTCACACATATAAAGGCTTAGCAACTATTTTCCAAGTAATTGATGCTGATCCCGATAACAGCAATAATATGATTTTTGCTTATGAAGGCAGTAGAGCCAAATCTACTAATTTTAGTGGAAGTGGCAGCTATGAAAGCGGAAATAATAGAGAGCATACACGGGCAAAATCACTTGGATTCCCTGATGACAATAATGATGCCTACAAAGACATGCATCACCTTAGACCAATTAATGGATGGATTAACACCCAAAGAGGCTCCTCTCCTTTTGGCAAAGTCAGTAAAGTTTCAACAAATTACGGAAATTCCTATTCTGAATTTGCGGGTGACTTAAGAGGAACAACAGCAAAAGGAGTTAGCGTATTTGAGCCAAAAGACGAATTTAAAGGCGATGTTGCAAGAATGATTTTCTATATGGCTACAAGATATTCTGATACTGACATTAATCTTGAAGTAACTGGCACCGGAATTAATGCAACTAAATTTAATAACTTTAGCAGCGAGGCAAAAAGCACATATACAACTACAAACCCAGCAACCCATGGTGAGTTTGAAGATTTATATGATTGGGCAACTAGTGGAATTGACCCTGTTAATGATTACGAGATGAATAGAAACAATACAATTGATATGAAGTATCAACATAATCGTAATCCATTCATTGATCATCCAGAGTTTTTAATCATGATTTATGACAAAACTTATAGTGGTCCTGGCGCCTTAATGTAAAGTTTGTGTTTTATATATAAAATATATAAAAGGTTAGTTAATTCTAACCTTTCTTTTTTATTTAAAATTATTACGTAAATATTGGAGATTAATTTATATGCATTTACAAAAAGTTGCCGTAGACATGATTAAGGGTATTTGCGCTAGATATAAAGACGAACCTAGCCCATTAATGTTAGTCCTTAGTGATGTCCAAAATGAATATGGATATATTCCTCTAGAAGTTCAAGAAGTTATTTCTGAAGAATTAAATATTCCAGTAAGTGAAATTTATGGTGTTGTCACTTTCTATTCATTTTTCAGTTTAACACCAAAAGGAAAATACGTCATTGGTTGTTGTATTGGTACAGCATGTTACGTTAAAGGTGGCCAAAATGTTTTAGACAAATTTGGTGAATTATTACACATCAAACCTGGCCAAACAACAGAAGACGGTTTATTCACACTTGATGGATTACGTTGCATTGGTGCTTGCGGTATTGCTCCTGCAATCTCAATCAATGGTAAAGTTTATCCAAAAGTTTCATTAGAACAAGTAAGCAAGATTATTGCTGAATATAAGGCTAAGGAGGCTTAATAGTCATGGCTGAAATTATTAAAAGTGTTGAACAATTTGAGAAAAAGAGCAAATCATGTGCTGATTGTTTAGCATCAAAATTTGATGGAACAGATGGTAAAAGACACCTTGTCGTTTGTGGCGGTACAGGTTGTTTATCATCAAATTCAAGAGAAATCATTGAAGAATTTGAAAAAATTATCAAAGAAAAAGGCTTAGAAGAAAAAGTTACAGTTAATATCGTTGGCTGTTTTGGTTTCTGTTCACAAGGTCCTTTCGTCAAAATCTTCCCAGAAGAAACACTCTACCGTGGTGTTCAACCAAAAGATTGTGCTGAAATTATCGAAAAGGATATCCTAGGTGGCGAAATCGTTGAAAGATTGCTTTATGTTGATCCAGCAACAAAACAAAAAGTTATTAAACAACACGATATCAACTTCTATAAAAAGCAATTAAGAATTGCTCTCCATGGTTGTGGTACTATCAACCCAGAAAACATTGATGAAGCATTAGGTTATGATGCATTCAAAGGTTTAATTAAAGCCTTATCAATGTCAAGACAAGAAGTTATTAATGATGTTTTAGAAAGTGGTATCAGAGGAAGAGGCGGCGGCGGATTCCCAACAGGAAGAAAATGGCAATTCGCTTTAAATCAAGAAAACGATACCAAATATGTCGTTTGTAATGGTGACGAAGGCGATCCAGGAGCATTCATGGATCGTTCAATCCTTGAAGGTAACCCAGTCAACGTCATCGAAGGTATGATGATTGCAGGTTATGCAATCGGCGCAAGTGACGGTTATTTCTATGTTCGTGCAGAATACCCAATCGCAGTCGGTCGTTTAAGAACTGCAATTAAAGAATTAGAAGAAATTGGTCTTTTAGGTGATAACATCTTAGGAAGTGGATTTAACTTCAGAGTTCACCTTAGACTTGGTGCTGGCGCATTCGTTTGTGGTGAAGAAACCGCTCTTCTTAACTCAATTGAAGGTAAGAGAGGTATGCCACGTCCACGTCCACCATTCCCAGCTGTTAAAGGTTTATGGGGAAAACCAACAATTGTTAACAACGTCGAAACACTTGCAACAATTCCTTACATCTTAAGAATTGGCGGAAAAGAATTTGCTAAAGTTGGAACCGAAAAGAGTAAAGGCACAAAAGTCTTTGCTTTAGGTGGTAAAGTTAACAATGTCGGTCTTGTTGAAGTTCCAATGGGAACAACAATTAGAGAACTTGTTTACGATATCGGTGGTGGTATTCCAAACGGAAAAGACTTCCAAGCTATTCAAACTGGTGGTCCATCCGGCGGATGTTTAACTAAAGAAGAATTAGATACACCAATCGATTATGATAACTTAATTGCTCGTGGATCCATGATGGGTTCAGGCGGTGCTATCGTTATGGATAGCGACAACTGTATGGTTGACGTTGCTAAATTCTATCTTGAATTTATTTGCGATGAATCATGCGGTAAATGTTCACCATGTAGAATTGGTACCAAGAGACTTCTTGAAATTCTTACAAGAATTACAGAAGGTAAAGGTACAATGGAAGACCTCGTTAAATTAAGAGAACTTTCAGAAGATATTAAGACAGGTTCACTTTGTGGTCTTGGTCAAACAGCTGCAAACCCAGTCTTATCAACACTTGATAAATTCTATGATGTCTATGTTAGACACATTCGAGATAGAAAGTGTGATGCAGGAATTTGTAAGAGCTTAATTCAATACCATATCGCAAAAGATAAATGTGTTGGATGTACAAACTGTGCACGTAATTGTCCAGTCTCATGTATCCATCTTACAGACGTTGTTGCAAAACCAATGGTTCCTGGCAAAGTCATTCCTGGCAAATTTGCTCATGAAATTGATCAAAGCAAATGTATTAAATGTGGCACATGTATGTCTGCATGTAGATTCGGTGCCATTTATAAAGAATAGGGAGAACGGTTATGGCAAAAGTTACAATTTATATCGAGAATATTCCATATGAAGTTGAAGACAATTTAACTGTTCTTCAAGCAGCAAAGCAAGTTGGTTATGACATCCCAAGTTTATGTACTTGGAAAGATGGTGCATGCTCACTTGCAAGCTGTAGAGTTTGTTTAGTTAAAGCAAGCAATGCAAGAGGACTTGTTCCAAGCTGTGCTTATCCAGTTAGCGAAGGTTTAAAAATCTCAATCTCTGATCCAGTTGCCACTAGAGCAAGAAGAACCAGCGTTGAATTATTACTTTCAAATCACAGCTTCAACTGCCAAGCTTGCCGTAAAAACGGAAACTGCGAACTTCTTAATGTCGCACGTGCAGTTGGCGCAAGACCTGAAATTTATGAAGGTGCAAAAACTCCAATTACAGTTGATGAATTAGCACCATCGCTCATTAGAGATACATCAAAATGTATTCTTTGTGGAAGATGTATCGAACAATGTAAGAACACCCAAGGTATTGGTATCTTAGGTTTCGAAAATAGAGGATTCAAAACAATTGTTTCCCCAACACAAAATAGAAGCTTTGCAAATGTTCCATGTATTCAATGTGGTCAATGTACACTTGTTTGTCCAACTGGCGCTTTAATGGAACATAGCGAAATTGATAAATTAGATGCTGCCTTCAAAGCAGGCAAAAAAGTCATCGTCCAAACAGCACCTGCAGTTAGAGCTGCTATTGCTGAAGAATTCGGTGAAAAGATTGGCACAAGCGGCACAGGCAAAATGGTCGCTGCTCTCCATAGATTAGGATTCTATAGAGTCTTCGATACAAACTTTGGCGCTGACCTTACAATCACAGAAGAAGCAAACGAACTTGTTGAAAGAATCAAAGCCGGCAAGAAAGGCCCAATGATTACTTCATGTTCACCAGGTTGGATTAATTATATTGAATATTACTATCCAGAATTAATCGACCATCTCTCAAGCTGCAAATCACCACATGAAATGATGGGTGCAATTATCAAATCATATTTTGCTGAACATCATGAAATTCCTAGAGAGGACATTTGTGTCGTTTCTATCATGCCATGTGTTGCAAAGAAATTTGAAAAAGAAAGACCACAAAATTCAGTTGATGGAGTCCAAGATGTTGATGTCGTCTTAACAACAAGAGAACTTGGTGAAATCATTAGAAGAGCTGGTATTAATTGGAAGAAACTTCCTAACGAAGAATTCGACGATGATTTACTTGGCGACTACACAGGAGCTGGTGTCATCTTCGGTGCAACTGGTGGTGTTATGGAAGCAGCTATCAGAACTGCATACCACATTATCACTGGCGAAGAAATGGAACCTGTCGATTTCGAAGCAGTCAGAGGTATGGCTGGCATCAAAGAAGCTAGCGCAAAAGTTGGTGATCTTGAATTACACTTTGCAGTTTGCTCAGGTATGAAGAACGCAAAAGTCTTACTTGAACAAATCAAGGCTGGTACAAGCAAATATGACTTCATCGAAGTTATGGGCTGTCCAGGTGGATGTGTCAACGGTGGTGGTCAACCATACGTTAACCCAGCATTCTTACCTAATGAAGATGCAAATATCTTAGATACATATAGAGAAAAACGTGCAAAAGTTCTCTATGATGAAGATGTTGGCAGACCATTAAGAAGAAGCCACTTAAACCCAGACATTATCAAATTATATGCAGATTATTTAGGTTCATATGGTTCACATAAAGCTCATGAACTCTTACATACTTCATATAATAAGGATAGAGAAAAATATCCTGCAAAATAAAAAAACGTAAATGCATTAAAAGAGAAATTCAAACCGAATTTCTCTTTTTTATTGCATTGTTTTTTTAATAATCTTGCATAATAAATAAGGGTGAATTAGAGTTATTATTGCTGCATATATTTAAAAATATTTGGGTTTTGCAGGGTTTTTTAAATTATATGCAGTATTTTCAACTTTTTTGTAATGTACAAATATGATTCTAAAAGTTATATTTTAAATGTAGGTATTAATATGAAAAAATTTAGATTCATTCTAAGCATAATCCCTTTATTTAGTTTTTCATGTGGAAGTAATAACGATGAATTTAAACCTCCAATTTCAACCAAAGAATATAACCATAATGTTTATTTGGATGATGTTGGAGAAGTGTCGATTCATAGCGATTTGCAAAACATGTATCTAGAAGATGATTATGAAAATATAGGAAATTACGCAAAAGGAAATAAAGAACTATCTCGTCCTGTTGCTATCAATTTATCATGGGGATACGGTCAAACCACAGAACAATATGAAGTTAAATTAAGTGAATATGAAGATATGTACGAATCTGAATATTTTTATACCGCAGAAGATAATATCGATATTATTAATTTAAAAGTTCATACAGATTACTATTGGACTGTTAGGCCAATTGAAGAAGAATTAGAAAGCAAGGTTGGACATTTCAAAACAGATGAGAAGGGTATAAGAAATCTTTATATTTCAGGCGTTACTAATGCGAGAGATATTGGTGGAGTAGAAGTTAATGGTGGGGGAACCTTAAAACAAGGTAATATTTATAGAATGGCAAACGCTGACAGCATTACAGAAAAAGGAAAAGCAGAAATTAAAAGACTTGGAATTAAAACCGAAATTGATCTTAGAGATGATTCTACTTTAAAAAAATCACCTGCAGGAGCCGAAAACTTCTATTTATATAATATGTTTTATGACGATTATTCAAATTATATTGAACGTAATTGTGAAGCAGTAAAAGGTGCTATAAAAGTTTTTGCAAACGAAGACAATTACCCTATCTATTATCATTGCAAAATTGGTACAGATAGAACAGGTTACATGACATATTTATTAATGGGGTTATGTGGAGCTAAAGAAGAAGATATTTATAGAGATTATCTTTTTAGTAATTTTGGAAATATTGAGGGAGAAAGAACTCTTCATGGAAGCGGAGTTAATGATGTGAGATTATATTATGATGCAATTAATGCTTTTCCTGGAAAAACATTGCAGCATAGAATTTATAATTTTTTGATTAGTATTGGTGTTAAACCAGAAGAGCTTCAAGAAATAATTAGGATAAATGTTGAAGACTTAGATGAAAGTATTATTGATGATTTAGAAAGCCAACAAGCCTTATTTATAGATGCGGAAAACTTTGATTTGGGATACGGACTTGAACTAGAAAATTATTATGGGTTGTGGCATGTAAAACTTACAGAAAAAGAAAATAAGTCGATTTTTGCAAGGTTTTTTGTAGAAAATAATGGGAATTTTGCTATTTATACATACATGTATTCCAAGAATTTAAATACATATGCAAGCGATGCTTATGCATTATATATTAACGATATCCAACAAGATGTTGCAGATACTACCTTTAAAAATTTACATTGTAGAGCTACAACTGGGATTTACGTTGCAGGAAGAATAGCTACTTGCCATCTTGATAAAGGTGAAAATGTTATAACTTTAAAGAACATTGCAAATGAAAATAATAAGAAAGCATATGGCGCTTATATAGGTGGAATTGTAATTATTCCATTGGAAGAAAATTTCGTTAGTTTGTAAAAAATAATAACCACGTGCACTCGTTTAATGATAAAAAAGTTAATTTTGCGATGAAATGATGACTTAATTAACATTTCAAATAGACAATAATTTTATTGAAATTAAGTATATAGTTTGGTAATATATTTTGCACGTGGAGAAGTACCCAAGTGGCTGAAGGGGACGGTTTGCTAAACCGTTAGTAGTCGTAAGGCTAGCGTGAGTTCAAATCTCATCTTCTCCGCCAAAATTTATAAGTGAAACGACCTTATTGGTCGTTTTTATTTTTGCTTATTTTAACTTCCAAAATATATACTGTGTAAAAAATACAATATAATTAAAAAGTCAGTATATAATTATTTATATAGCGGGAACCTTATGATTTATCAATTGTTACTAACAACAATGGTAAGCTTGAAGGGGAGATGTTCCTTATGAAGATATTTAAGAAGCGTATGAAGATATGATGCTTGAATTATGGGGTGAATAGCATGAAAAAGAAATTAAATTTTGGATTAGTGTGGTTAGCTATTTTTTGTGCCAGTGGATGCGCACAGAATAATAGCGTAATTGATCCTATTCAGGAAGATATTACCGATAATAATGATTTAGATAAGATAGATTTTGTCTATGATAAAACACATCATCGGAAAGAAAAAGGTGGTGAAATTATTCTTGCGAAAGAAGAACATAAATTTTCAGCTTGGGAAGATGTCGATGATGATAGCATATCTAGAAAGTGCGAGATCTGCGGATATGAAGAGTCTCATAAACACACCTTTAAAAGCGAATATTCTTATGACGAAAATACTCATTATTATGAAAGTAATTGTGAACACGAATTAAAAAAGTCTTCAGAAAGCCATTCTTTTAATAAAAAAATTGTTTTTACAGATAATGTTTTTAAAGAAAGATTTACATGCAATATCTGTGGTTATCATTATGATGAAACGTTGGAAATAGAAAAAGATTTAAATTTCGAAACAATTGATAATGGAGACGGAACTTTAAAAGTAACTGGTTTTGCATTAAAAAAGGACGGCTTGGTAATTGTTCCAGAAACAATTGATGGAAAAAAAGTAAGCGTGCTTGACTTAAGAATCCAAAATGAGGCAAATTTATCTGACTTATATATATTTGCACCAAGTTCAATTAATTCAATAAATACTATTTATTTTAATGGAGCAGTCCATCTTCTTTATGAAGGTTCTGTAGAAGAGTTTATAAATAATAGAGCGTCAAATCTAATCAATAATTATGTGGTTTCTCTTTATCTAAAAAACAATGAAAATGAATTTATTAAGCAAGAAACGCTCACTCTACCAGAAGGGGTAAAAACTATTGGAGCGCAAAAATTAGCACAATTTGATTTCAAAAAAGTAATTTTAAATAACGATTTAGAAAAAATTGAAAAAGAGGCATTTGGTTTTTGCTCTGCTTTAAAAGAAGTTGTTTTTGGAACAGGTGAACTTGAAATCGAAGAAAAAGCCTTTTGGGGTGATCATTTGGACCATCTTGATATTCCTTCAAATGTTAAAGTGACTGGCAGTTATGCTTTTGGAGCAAATATGTATTTAATTGAAGTAAATATCGCAGAAGGTGCTAGTTTAAATAAGAATTCATTTTATGGTTGTATGAGATTGGCAAAATTAATAAATAAAAGCACATCAGAGTTAACAAAATATAGTCCATATGAATTGCGAGATGAGAATGATCCCAATAATTTTATAGTTGAAAAGGACGGAAATTATTTTATACGTAGGGACAATAAATTCATTTATATAAAATATGATTCAGAAGAAAGTGTTTTACATTTGCCTTCATCTTTTAATTATGGCGATAATGAAATAACTTCATATGAAATAGAAACAAACGCATTTTATCAGCCAGCTTTATCTAGCTTGAGTAAAGAAATGTCAACTGAGGACATATATAGATTTCTAGGTTATAGTTTTCCTACTACGTTTTACATTCCATCATCAGTTACAAAATTAGATGGTGCTCTATTCGAAAGAGCTTTTGGATTAAAAGAAGTATATTTAGATATGACTGA
>Ga0256404_1004928_pt1 | contig 24386 bp, 22 predicted proteins | sample RumenRJG_01DNA_FD_185990 | JGI IMG/M metagenome (GOLD analysis project Ga0256404, IMG submission 185990) | Bovine rumen microbial communities from Lethbridge, Alberta, Canada - RJG_01 | ecosystem: Host-associated > Mammals > Digestive system > Stomach > Rumen | place: Canada: Alberta | collected... | reverse complement strand
GGCGAGGAGCTGGTCTACGGCCCGAACATCAAGGACTGGCCGCAGATGAGTACGCTTTCGGAGAACATCCTGCTGAAGGTCTGCTCAAAGATCATGGACCCGGTGACCACCACGGACGAGCTGATCCCCTCCGGGGAGACTTCCTCCTATCGCTCCAACCCGCTGGGCCTGGCGGAGTTCACCCTTTCCCGGCGCGACCCGGATTATGTCGGGCGCTCGAAAGCGGTGGACCGGCTGGAGAAGGCCCGCATTGCCGGAGAGAACGTCTGCGAGGCAGAGCCGGAGCTGAAGGACGTGTTCCGGATCATCCGTTCCATCCCCGGACAGGAGAAGACAGAGCCGGGAGAAACAGAGATCGGGTCGATGATCTACGCCGTGAAGCCGGGCGACGGTTCTGCGCGGGAGCAGGCGGCCTCCTGCCAGCGCGTGATCGGCGGCCTCGCAAACATCACAAAGGAGTATGCCACCAAACGCTATCGTTCCAACGTCATGAACTGGGGCATGGTCCCCTTCCAGATGAAGGAAGAGCCGGAATTCGAAGTCGGCGACTATATCTACGTCCCGGGAATCCGCACTGCCCTGGACGGTGATCTCACAGACATCCGGGCTTGCTGGATCCGAAACGGAGAGGCGAAGGAACTCTTGCTTTACGTGGCGGACATGACCGCGGAGGAAAGAGAGATTGTCAAGGCAGGCTGCCTCATCAACTATAACCGCGCCCGCAAGGGACTGTGAGCGGAAAGCGGAGACACGACTGAACGAAAAATAAGAAGGCAGAAGCGTTCTGACACAAAACAGCCCGGATCCCTATCCCTGTTCAGAGGATGGAGAGGCCGGGCTGTTTTATTGGATATGGCTTCGATCTGGAGAAAAGCATCCATGGAGTGAAACCTTTTGACGTTCTGATTCGTTTTATCAGTGAAAGCGGCTTTCAAAGAAATATCCATGCATACGGACGGGAGGAAGCTATGAACGACGTGCAGCAGCACGAAGAGAGATCGGTCCTGAGCGCCTATGACGAACACGCGCCGATGCTCTACCGCATTGCCTTTACCTATCTGAAAAACCAATATGACAGCGAAGACGCCCTGCAGGAGTGTTTCCTCCGCTATCTGCGCAGCAGTCCCTCATTTTCGGATCCGCAGCATGAGAAGGCGTGGCTGATCGTCACCGTTGGCAACATCTGCAAGGACATGCTGAAAAGCAGAAGCCGGAAGCATGAATCCCTGGAGGACCACGGAGAGCTGACCGCAGCGCCTCCGGAGACGGACAACCTGATGGGGGCGATCCTTCGGCTGCCGGACCGATACAAAACCGCGATTTATCTCTACTACTATGAAGGGTATTCGGTAGATGAGATCGCACACATGCTGCATAAACCGTCCAACACGATCAAGACCCGGCTTGCCCGGGCCAGGAAACTGCTGAAAAACGAACTGGGAGGAGATCTTGATGCCTGACAAACGCATTGTCGACTCGTACAACAAAATCACGCTGGATCCCAAAGTATCTGCCCGGATCCGGGCGCGGCTGGAGCAGGAGCTTCTCCCCGGAAAGGAGAACGAAGAAAACATGAAAACAGGAAAACCGCTGAGAATCGCACTGATTGCCGCCGTGATTTCGGTTCTGTTCATCACATCCGCCTATGCCATTTCCGGCGTGGTCCGCGGAACGGTGACTCACATGATGAAGGATACCGGCACTTACGAAACGCTCGATGAACTCCCCAGGGCGGAAAAAATCGCCGGATATCCCATCACGGCTCCGGCGCGGTTTACGAACGGATATGAATTCAAGACCCTGGATGTCGCCGGTGAGGCCGCCTACGGCGATGACAATGAGATCCTGAAGGAATACTATATGGTTTATGTCGAGTATGAGCGGGACGGAACGCAGAATCTCTCGCTGACGCTGTCTCCGGTGCTGGAGCTGCCCACGGAACGGGAACAGCCGGAGGCGAATGAGACAAAGATGATCGACGGAGTCGAGGTCCGCTTCAGCCGCAATCACTTCAAGTTTGTCCCTCCGGACTACGAAAAGACCGAAGAAGACCTCAAGGCGGAGGAGGCGGGGCACTACTATGTCTCTTTCGGGGCCGACGAAATCACGGAATGTGATTACACCTTTGCGCTTTTTACACTGGGAGATGTGGAATATACCCTCTTTGACCGGGGCGGGAGAGACGCGGACTTCCTTTACGAGATGGCGTCGGACATCCTCGCGGCGAGTCAGGGAACGTGAGGAATCTGATGCGACGTGAGAGGCAATGCACTTCGATAAACGGTTGTGAGCAGATTTTTGCCATGATCTGCTTCAATGATTTCTGTAGCGGATAATCAGACCGCGAAAAATATGCGCCTTTTGGGCAAAAAGATTATCCCAAAAGGCCCGTTCCGGCGCTGTACATCTCCATATAGTCAAGCTGCATCTTTCCGCAATCGGAAAAACATCAATTTAGTTTGATATTTTTCCGATTGCATTTGACATTTTTCTGTTTGCGGCTATAATAGATACAGATGTTCATCCATAGGGGGGCAATGGTATGCCAAAAGGAATTCTTGTGAAAGAAGCTGCTGAACGCTGGGGCTTGACGGAGCGCAGTGTAACCGGAATGTGCCGGAACGGCAAGATCCCGGGCGCCGCCAAAGAGGGCGGAACATGGTATATCCCAGCCGATGCGGAAAAGCCTGTCGATGGGCGCATGCGCACCGGCGCTTATAAGAAAACACCGAGCAAAGCCAAGCTGCCCCTTCCGGTAGGGATTTCCGACTACCGGCTAGCGTCCACGGATTACTACTATGTGGACAAGACCCTGATGATCAAAGACTTCCTGGATGAGCGGCCGCAGGTGGCTCTGTTTACCCGTCCTCGGCGTTTTGGCAAGACTTTGAATATGGACATGCTGCGTACCTTCTTTGAGAAAACTGACGAGGATACCTCTGTCTATTTCAGGGACAAGGCAATCTGGAGGCAGGGAGAGAAATATCAGGCTTATCAAAGGAAATACCCCGTAATCTTCCTCAGCTTCAAGGATGTCAAATGCGAGACCTGGCAGGAGACGCTCCAGAAGTTAGCCGAGATCATTGGAAGCGAATTTGCCCGGCATATCGAGTTGCGGACAACAGAAGCCTGCAATGACGTGGACAAGGCAAGCTTCCGCCGCATTATGGAGCGGACAGCAAGCGATATAGAGCTCTCCGGCGCCTTGCTAACCTTGACCAGAATGCTCCATGAGCATCATAGGATTGCACCTATCATCATCATTGATGAATATGACACTCCGATCCAGCAGGGTCATACCCGTGACTTTTACGAACAGGTCATCCTGTTTATGCGAAACCTCTTCTCCGGCGGTCTGAAGGACAACAGTCACCTGACCTTTGGCTTTCTCACCGGTATCCTTCGTGTGGCCAAGGAGAGCATTTTCAGCGGGCTGAACAATCTGTCGGTGTATTCCATTATGGACGACAGCTTCAGCGAGTATTTCGGCTTTACCCACGACGAAGTAAAGCAAATGGCCGCTTACTATGGCGCGGCCGGGAAATACAAGGAGCTCTGCGAGTGGTATGACGGCTATCGCTTCGGAGGTATTGACATCTTCAATCCCTGGTCTGTGATCAATTACTTCCAGCGAAAGTGCAGGCTGCAAGCCTATTGGTTATCCACCAGCTCCAACGATGTTATTGGCGAACTTCTGACCGCAGCTACAACAGGCCTGTACGAAGAACTGTATGCCCTCTTGCACGGAGAAACGATCACAGCCTATATTAACACCGGCGTCATTTACCCGCAGATCGGCAGCGATCCTTCTTCTGTCTATAGCTTTCTGCTGGTTACCGGCTATCTGAAGCTGGTCAACGTTGTCCCGCCGCTGGGAGAGGGCGCGCTGTGTGAGGTGGCGCTGCCGAATCAGGAGATTGCCTTCGTCTATAGGAAAGAGATTCTGGATAAGCTCAGTGCGGTCATCCCACAATCTATTTCCCTATCCCTCCAGAAGGCGATCTATTCCGGCGACGCCGCTTCTTTGCAAAGACAAATGCGACAGCTCCTGCTGCAATCGGTCAGTTCCTTCGATACCTCTCACGAGGATTTTTATCATGGATTGCTGCTCGGACTTTGCGCCATGATGGACAACCGCTACTATATCACTTCAAACCGGGAGTCCGGCGAAGGCCGCTTTGATATCCAGCTCATGCCGAAAACAGATCACCTGCCCGGAATCCTGATCGAAGTAAAATGGACAGAAGGCGCAGACCATCAGGCCTTGGAGAAGCTGGCGCAGAGCGCAATCCGGCAAATCAATGAAAAGCACTATGAGACCGAACTTAGCACCCATGGCGTGAAGCAGATCCTCAAATACGGAGTGGCTTTCAGCGGCAAGAATGTTGAGATTTGCATGGAGTAAAGGGGGGATCAGAACATGACAGAACTGGAAATCATGCAGCATGCGAAGGATTATCTGGACAAGCTGGCGAAGGGAATTGACCCGCTGACCGGCCGGGAGGTGCCGGAGGGTGATATTATCCACAATGTTCGGATTTCCCGCTGCCTCTTCTATGTATCAGATGTGCTCAGACAGGTAATCAAAAACGGCGGGATTCAGGTCAGGACGGTAAAGAATGGTGAGAAGCTTCCATTTGCTCTAACTATAGAGGAGAGGAGACAATATCCCTTCGGTGATTGGCCGGCTACAGTGAGTGTGATTGCACAGCGTCTCAATGAACTGGTTGATCTGAACAACATGCAGAAACTGAAAACCACCAGCATCACGGCATTCCTGATGCAGTCCGAGCTGCTGTTTGAGGAAGAAAGTCCAAACGGTAGTCGAAACAAGCGCCCGACAGAGGCGGGCCGACAGCTCGGCATCTCGACCACTGTGCGGAGCGGCCAGAATGGGGAATACACTGCGGTGATTTACAGCAGGGAAGCACAGCAATTCATTCTGGACAATCTTGATGCCATCATGGTTATCAACGCAACACCGCTTCATGAAAACCAGGGTAAGCCCTGGACCCAAGAGGAAGATGCTTATCTGAGACAGGCTGCTCAGACGAATGTTGACGTCAAGGAGATGTCTGCGGAACTCAAGCGTACCCGCGCCGCGATCCGGGCAAGGCTTGAAAAACTGGGGCTGACGAGGGAAAAAGAAAGAACATGAAGAGAGAAAACGGAGCGATACTGTCAGCAGATGCACGAAGAACCTTCTTCTTCCTTTTTATTCCGCTTCTGGACTTCGTGAACCAGAAATATGGGATCAGCGATGTTCTGTCCGACCAAATCAGAAGAGCAAAACCGGACCTAAAGGAACTCAAAAAAGCAGCGGATGCCCTGTGGAAAGATCCGACGATCATTGATGAATACATAATTGAACGCAAAGAGGAAGTTGGTCTGGGAAATGAGCATCGTCATATCCTGGAAAGCTGGCGGTATCCAATAAATGGAGTATTTGTGCTGGAAAGACATCTCTCACGTGGTTCTGTCTTCATTGATACAGAAACAAAGAAAGTATATCAGGTGAAGGGCTTAACACAAAGCTGGGAGGAAATGATACCGAATTTAAAGCCACCATTTCCGATCGATGCAACACTGCTCCCTTATAACGAATGCATTATATCTGATGGCCTTGTTGCGGCACACCATATTTCTTTCGGACCAGATTACAGGGAAGAGTTTAAACACATATATGATACGGCGAACTATGAAGGAAAAGTACTGACAACTTTATCTTCCGGACGGTGAATCAAAGACCAGTATTGTCAACTGACAAATGAGCTGCCAAGATTCTCTCCTTGCCATCCTGAGAGCATTGTACTAAACTGTCGGGGTGAAAACAGAAAAGAGGTCAAACTATGCAAATCAGCAAGGAAAAACTATCCGAATACGCACGCCTGATTGTGCGCACCGGCGCAAACGTGCAGCCGGGACAGGTGGTACAGCTCAGCATCGCCGTCGAACAGCATGAGTTTGCCGCCATGATTACAGAGGAAGCCTATCTCGCAGGGGCGAAAAAAGTCAATCTGAACTGGCTCTCCGACGGGCAGAACCGGCTGCACTACCGCTATGCGGAGGAGTCCGTCCTCTCCGAGACCCTGCCCTGGGAAAAAGAAAAGCTCCGTCAGATGACGGAGGATCTGCCGGTGCGGATCTTTGTCGAGTCCGAGGACCCGGACGCACTGGCCGGACTGGACCCGGAAAAGCTCTCCCGCGTCATGCAGAGCCGCGCCGCCGTGGCGAAGCCCTATCGCGATGAGATCGACGGACGGCATCAGTGGTGCATCGCCGCACTGCCGTCAGAGGCCTGGGCGAGAAAGTGTTTCCCGGGGAAATCTGACGAAGAAGCGATGGAACTGCTCTATGACGCTGTGTTCCGTACGGTCCGGATCTCGGACGGGAGTGACGCGGTGGAGGCCTGGAGGGCGCATACCGGGCTGATCGAAAAGAAGAGCGCCTGGCTCAACGCCCAGGGATTTACCAGCCTTCACTATGAGAGCGGCAACGGGACCGACTTCACGGTGGAGCTGATCCCGGAGGCGCACTGGGAAGGCGCCGGCTCCATCAACCGCGAGAACGGGGCTTATTACATCCCCAATATGCCGACAGAAGAAATCTTCACCTCTCCAAGAGCTGGAAAGTGCGAAGGAACGCTGGTCGCGGTAAAACCGCTGAGCTGGAACGGCCAGCTGATTGAGGACTTCTCCATCACCTTCTCAGAGGGGAAAGCCGTTTCATGCAAAGCCGCAAAGGGGCAGGAGCTTCTGGAGAAGATGCTGCATATGGACGAGGGCGCCTGCATGCTGGGCGAGGTGGCGCTGGTCCCGAAGGAGTCGCCGGTCAACCGGTGCGGATTCCTGTTCTACAGTACCCTCTTCGATGAGAACGCCTGCTGCCACTTCGCGGTGGGTCAGGGCTTCAAGGAAGTCCTGCCGGACGGAGAACGCCTCACCACGGAAGAAGCGACGGCCGCCGGAATCAACGACTCGATCATCCATGTGGACTTCATGGTGGGCGCGGAGGACCTGAGCATCACGGGCTTCCGCCCAGACGGCAGCAGCGCCGCCATTTTCCGCAACGGAACCTGGGCGGAGTGAAAGAGAGAAACAGCGCTTACAGAGCCAAATGACAGGCAGTCCGGAAACGGGCTGCCTGTTGTGCCGCCTGCGCCTGCCCGGCGCGCATGAAAACCGGGGCAAAAAAATATCTCCTGTTTTACAGCCGTTTTTCGAAATTTCCCGTCTCCTGTAGTGTAAGGACCTTACGAAATCAAGGAGGAACCACCGTGGACGACAGCGGAATCATCGAGCTGTATTTCCAGAGGGCGGAGACCGCCATTGAGGAAACCGCCCGGAAATACGGTACTTATCTGAACAGCGTGGCTTACCGGATCCTGAACAGCCGGGAAGACGCGGAGGAAATCGTCGGAGACACCTATCTGAAGACCTGGAACGCGATCCCGCCGACGAGACCCCGGGTACTGAAGCATTTCCTGACCCGCATCACGCGCAACCTGTCCTTTGACCGGGTGGAGTACTACGCGGCGGCGAAGCGGAATGCCGAGACGGTCGCCCTTCTGGAGGAACTGGAAGCCTGTCTTCCGGACCCGAGGGGCAGCGCGGAACAGGCGGTCGAAGAGAAGGAAGTGACCGCGATCCTGAACCGTTTTCTCGGAGAACTGGACGAACTGAGCTGCTGCGTCTTTCTCTCGCGGTACTACTACGCGCATACGCTCAAAGAAGTCGCGGCGCAGTATGATCTCCCGGAGGGAAGGGTCCGGTATCTGCTGACAAAGACGCGGGAGCGGTTAAAAAGGAAGCTCACAGAGGAGGGGATCACCGTATGAACCGAAATCTGCTCAACCGGGCTCTGACCGGAATCGACGATCGCTATCTCACCATGGTGGACCGAAAAACAGAGGAGGTCCAGACCATGAGACAGAAAAAACTCAGAACGAAGAAGCTTTTCAGAACCATCCTGATCGCAGCGGCAATCACCGCCCTGATGGGCATCACCGCCTATGCCGTCAGCAGCATCCACACCGCCCGCCAGCAGGCGCTCCGTGCAGATCTGCAGATTCAGGAAAACAGCGTCAGCGGCTATACGGAATATGCCGAGAGCAGCCCCGACTCAGCCGCGGCCCCGAGCACGACGGCAGAGACCAGGCCAGCCGAGCCGAAAATCCAGCTGATTTCATCTCTGCAGCAGGGAGACTTTCAGACTGTTTACTTCAGCATCTCTCCGGTATCGGAGGAGAGAGCAAGGAGCTTCTTCTTTGACAACATGGTCACCGAATTCAGCTATATCGCATCGAATGAAGAGATCCCGGAGGACTGCTGGTATACCGCGGGAAGAATAGAAGACGGCATCGAAAAGAGCTTTGCGCACCCGGTCCCGTTTACGGAAGGACACGAGGCGGAGCATATGGTGGAACAGAGCTCGCCCACGGGCCTCCCGGATGAAAACGGCGTACAGCAGACCGTGACCTTCGAGGTGGTGGACCCGGACTGGTACAGGCCTCGGCTGATGGAGCATTCGTATGATCCGGAAACGCAGAGCCTGATGCTGGCGGCGATGATCTACCGGCAGACGGTGGATTTTTCGAAACCGGTGTATTTCTCGGTCCGCTGTCTGGACGGGCCGTCGGTCTGGGCGGACATGGACACGTCCACAGAGGACTATATCGAGAACTACGCGCCGGTCTATCTGGCGGATTACGGGACGGTGACCCTGGAAGCTTCGGACACGATGTTTGTCTCGCCGATCCTGGCTGATGCAATCCGTCTGGTAAACCCGGAGAACAGCGGGAAACTGGAGATCCGGGACATCCGCCTCTCGGCCAACTGCGTGGAATGGAAGATCGTCCATGACGATGCGGAGCGGATCCACAATCTGGACACGGAGTCCCCGACTTTCCACGAGGACTTTGAAAAGCAACTGCAGTGGATCCGTTTCCAGGATGAGATTCTGTCTACAGCCTTTCTCACCTTCACGGATGGAAGCACCATGCTGCTGAATGCCTCGCCGGCGGCGCCCTATGAGGACGGCGTCACAACGCTGACCTCATCCTGGAGCGGCACGATTGATATCAGCCAGGTGAAGAGCATCACCGTGATGGGGACGGAATACAGCTTCCCGGAACTGACGCCGCAGGCGTGATACCAGCTGACCGAAAGAGGAAAAAACAGTTCGAGCCCGGCTTGCACGAATTCAAGCCGGGCTCAAGCATTGCCATTTTGCGGAAAGCGGAGGAAGAAATGACATTCCGATCCAAAACCGGGGGAGGAAAACGCTATTTTTGTGCACATCTGCATTTGACAGTCTGCATAAGTTCATATATAATTTCCCGGAATGAATGTCAAAAGAAAAGAACTGGTGATTGAAAATGACAGAAGACAGAGTCTATAATTTTTCCGCCGGCCCGTCCATCCTGCCGGAGGAAGTCCTGCGGCGGGCGAAAGCGGAGATCATGAACTATCACGGCAGCGGCATGTCCGTCATGGAGATGAGCCACCGCAGCCCGGTATTCTCTGAAATCTTCCAGGATACCAAGGCAAAGCTGCGCAGCCTCCTACGGGTGCCGGAGACCCATGAGATTCTCTTCCTGCAGGGCGGGGCCACGCTGCAGTTTGCGGCGATCCCGATGAACCTGATGGAGGGCGGCACGGCGGATTACGCCGTCACGGGGAACTTCTCCAAAAAGGCGGCTAAGGAAGCCGAGAAGTACGGGACGGTCCATATCGCCTGTGACACCGGGGACACCGGACATGACCGGATCCCGGCGCAGGAAGCGCTACGGCTCAGTCCGGAGGCAAAGTACTTCTACTACTGCGCCAACAATACGATCTACGGGACTGAGTGGCAGTATGTTCCGGAGACGAAGGCGCCCCTGGTCTGCGACATGTCCTCGGACATTCTCTCGCGCCCGGTGGAGGTCTCCCGCTTCGGTCTGATTTACGCCGGCGCTCAGAAGAACATGGCCCCGGCCGGACTCACGGTTGTGATCATAGACAAAGCCCTCGCCGGACGGGAGCTGCCCTATACGCCTCAGATCATGAGCTATGAAACCATGATTCAGAACGACTCGCTGCTGAACACCCCACCGTGCTGGTGCATCTATATGCTGTCCCTGGTGCTGGACTGGCTGAAGGAACAGGGCGGCGTGGAAGGCATGGAACAGCTCAAGCGCGAGCGCGCGAAACGCCTGTACGACTGCCTGGAGGAAAGCAGGCTCTTCCGCCTGCATGCGCAGCCCGGATCCCGCAGCGACATGAACGTCACCTTCCGCACGGGAGACGCGGAACTGGACGCGGAGTTTATCCGCTATGCCGCGGAGAAGGGCCTCGTGAACCTGAAGGGACACAAGGTGGCGGGAGGCATGCGGGCCTCGCTGTATAACGCCATGCCCATGGAGGGCGTGGACGCGCTCGTGAACACGATAAAGGAGTTTGAACGGAAGCATGTTTAAGATACAGACCATGAACAAGATCGCGGCCGCCGGGATTGAAGCCCTGGAGAAGAACGGCTGCCAGGTCGGCGAAAACATCAAATATCCCACGGGACTGCTGCTGCGCAGCGCGGACCTGCACGAGATGGAATTCCCGGAGAGCCTGCTGGCGATCGCGCGGGCCGGCGCCGGGTACAACAACATTCCGGTGGACCGCTGTACGGAAGAGGGAATCGTGGTGTTCAACGCCCCCGGCGCCAACGCGCAGGCGGTGAAGGAGCAGGAGATCTGCTCTCTCGTCATGGCGTCCCGCGACATCCTCGGAAGTATCGCCTGGGTACAGTCCATCGCCGGGGAAGGAGATAAAATCCCCGAACTGGTCGAGAAGAAAAAATCTTCCTTTGCCGGCCCGGAACTGCTGGGCAAGACCCTGGGCGTCATCGGCCTGGGCGCTGTGGGCGCCCTGGTGGCAAACGTGGGCGTGGACCTGAACATGAAGGTCCTGGGCTATGACCCGTTCCTGTCGGTTGACGCGGCCTGGCGGCTCTCCCGCAAGGTCATCCACACGGAAAACCTGGAAGAGTTGTATGAAAACTGCGACTATATCAGCATCAATGTCCCCTTCACCGACAGCACCCATCACATGCTGAACGCAGAGGCCTTTGCCAAGATGAAGGACGGCGTGCGCATCATTAACGAGTCCCGGGCTGAAGTGGTGGACGACGAGGACATGACGGAAGCGCTCCGCAGAGGGAAGGTCGCAAAGTATGTGACGGACTTCCCCAATGAGACCATCCTCAAGGCGCCGAACGTGATCGCAATGCCGCATCTGGGGGCCTGCACGCCTGAGAGCGAGGATCGCTGCGCCGAGATGGCGGCCAACGAGATGTATGACTATCTGCTAAACGGGAACATCCGCAACTCCGTAAATCTGCCGGATATCTATCTGAACCGGGCAGGAACCTGCCGCCTCTGCGTCATTCACCGGAACGTGCCCCGCATGCTGACCAGAATTCTGGATTTCATCAGCGATAAGAACATCAACGTCGAGCACATGATCAACAAGAACCGCGGCAAGTATGCCGTCACCATCGTGGACCTGGGCAGCGCAATCTATGAAGAGACGGTCAACGGAATCCGCGAGATGGACGAAGTGGTCCGGGTGAGAGTCATATGACCAGGCAGGGAAAGAAGAAAATCGGGCTGCTGGTGGCGGTGGAGATGGACAGTGTCTTCGCCCGCTACGGCACACCAGGAAAGACCGAGCGCCGCGGCGGCTTTGACGTGTTCCACTATGAAAATGAGCAGTATATCCTCTACGTGATCCACAGCGGCATCGGCGAGATCGCCGCGGCCGCGGCCGCCCAGCTGCTGATCGATCGCTATGAGGTCGGGATGATCGTGAACTTCGGTGTCGTCGGCGGCCTCACGGAGGAAATGGCGCAGACCAGGACCTGCGTGGTCACGCGGGTGGTGCATTACGACTTTGACCTCTCGGGAATTGACCCGGTTCCTCCGGCCCAGTATCCCGGATTCCCGGACATCTATCTCCCGGCGGACGCGGCGCTGGTGGAGAAGGCCCGGGCGGTCTGCCCGGAGCTGAAGCCGGTGACCTGCGCCTCGGCGGACAAGTTTGTCGGCAATCAGGAGGATAAGGAACGCCTGCACCGCCTGTATGGCGCGGACATCTGTGAGATGGAAAGCGCGGCAGTACTGCTGACCTGCCTGCGCGGTGAGGTTCCCTGCCTGATGATCAAGGCGGTCTCCGACGGTCTGACCGGCGGCGGAGAAGAGTACTATGAGGCGCTGCAGAAGAGCGCGGCGCTCTGCCTGGCGGTAACCGACCGGATCATCCGGGAACTGTGACATGACAAAGAAGCTTTATTACACCGACGGCCATCTCTTTGCCTTCACGGCGAAGGTGCTTCGCTGCGAAGAAAACAAAGGCCGCTGGGAGATCGTGCTGGACGAGACCGCCTTCTTCCCGGAGGGCGGCGGTCAGGCTGCCGACCGGGGAAGCCTTGGCGGCGTGAAGGTGCTGGACGCGCACGAGAAGGGCGGAGAAATCGTCCACTATTGCGACGGACCGCTGCCGGCGGGGGCATCCGTGGCCGGACAGGTCGACCGGGAGCTTCGGCTCTGCCGGATGCAGAACCACTCGGGCGAGCATATCTTCTCCGGGACGGCACACCGGCTTTACGGCTGTGAGAACGTCGGCTTTCACATGGGGGAGGGAGACCTCACCATTGACTTTGACCGGGAACTGAGTGAGGACGAGATCCGCAACGTGGAAACGCAGGCAAACGAGGCCGTACGGGCCGATCTGCCGATTGAAATCACGTTCCCCTCCCCGGAGGAGCTTGCCGCGCTGGACTATCGCAGCAAGAAGGAACTGACGGGGGAAGTGCGGATCGTCACGATTCCGGGTGTGGACTGCTGCGCCTGCTGCGCGCCGCATGTGAGCCGGACCGGCGAGGTCGGCGTGATCAAGGTTCTGAACGCGGAGCGCCATCGCGGCGGTGTACGCCTGGTTCTGAGCTGCGGCATGTGGGCTCTGGAGGATTATCGGAGAAAGCAGCAGAGCGCGGCGGAGATCTCCGCTTTGCTGAGCGCCAGGCGGGATGAAATCGCTCCGGCAGTACAGAGACTGCTTCATGAGCGGGACACGCTGAAGGGAAAAAACGCCCTGCTCGCCATGGAGCTGATCCGGTTCAGGGCGGCGCAGCAGCCGGAGACGGAGGGAAACCTCTGCCTGTTTGAAGCGATCCCGGATGAAATCGCGATGCGCGAACTGGTGAATCTCCTGATGGAAAAAGCCGGAGGACTGGCGGCCGTCTTCTTCCCCGGCGAGGCGGGCGGGTACCGCTACATCATCGGCAGCCGCAGCGTCGACCTGCGGAAGGCGTCCAAAGCCATCAACGCGGGGATCGGCGGCCGCGGCGGCGGAAGACCGGAGATGATCCAGGGCAGCGCGACGGCTTCGGAGGATGAGATCCGGGGCTATATCCTTGCATTCCCAAAAGCATAAAGAAAGAATGACAGCGCGGACGGCCTCCAGGAGGCGCCCGCGCTGTATCTGAATCAAGAGCGAGCGCTGAAGTGAAAGGAGAAAGAAAGCCATGATGAAACGAGCGGGAAAAATCGCCGCCCTCTGCCTGTCGCTCCTCCTTCTGTTCCCGATCCCTGCTTCCGCGGAGGAAGGGGAAGCGTTTTCAAAAAGCGATTACAACAACGTGGCGGAGGAAGCGGAAGATGCCGTCATCACGCTGGAAGGAGACCATGGCACGCTCTCGGATGAGACCAGAGGCCGGTCGGGAAACCCCGTGGTCATCGAGCGAAAAGGGGTCTACCGCGTCACCGGCCGGTCGGACGGCGTCAGCATCCGGATCAAGGAGCCGAAGAAGTCGGGCAACATCTATCTGATTCTGGACCACGCATTCATGACCAACCAAAAGGGCCCCTGCATCGAGGCAGAGGCGGCAGAGAAGGTGATCCTGCAGTGCGTGGGGGAGAACAGCCTCGTCAGCATGTCGGATTCCGGTGCCCCGCTGTATTCGGAGGATGACCTTACCGTCAACGGCCCCGGCCGCCTGCATATTGAATCCGGGAAAAACGGGATCCACTGCAAGTCCGCCCTGCGGATTACGGGCGCGACGATCACGGTCCGGGCGGCAAACGACGGGCTGAAGGGAAAACAGGGCATCTATGTGGACGGCGGAAGCGTCACGATCGACGAGAGCTATGAGGGCATGGAGGGCGCCTGCGTGCTGATCCGGAACGGAGAACTCCATGTGACGGCCAGCGACGACGGAATCAACGCCGCGGGAGAGGACGGGATCCAGGGCGATGTGATCATTGAAGGCGGCAGCCTCTACCTCAACGCCGCCGGCGACGCCATCGACAGCAACCGCTCCATTCTCATTACGGGCGGCGTCACCCTGGTGGAAGGACCGGAAAACAGCCGCAACAGCATCTTCGACAAGGGAGACGGAAACGACGCGCAGCTGAGCATCAGCGGCGGAACGGTGCTCGCGATCGGCAGCATCGAAAAGGCGAAGAATTTCAAATCGGGGACACAGTATTCCAGACTGGAGCCGATCTCCGGACAGGCCGGCGACGTGATCACCACGGATGACGGAAGCGGGATTGCCCTGACAGCCACGAAGGCCTTCAGCTGCGTGATTTACTCCAGTCCGAGCTTCACCGGGGAGAGCCGCATTCAGGTCTCTGCCCCGAACGGCGCGGAGCGCCCGGACCGGTCCCGCTGGGACAGCACCGGCCCGACGGAGCTTACGGAGGAGATCCGCGAACTGTTCCGCGAGGCGGCGGGGACGCTGACCGGAGCGGACTATGAGCCGGTCGCGCTGCTGGGGAGAAGAGGAGAAGAAACGTTCTGCCTCCTGTGCCGCGCCACAGCGGCGAACGACACCGCGGAGCCGTACTATCTTCTGATGGAACTCACGGCCGGGGAAGGAAAGCCGGCGCTCCGTGCGATTCGGGAAGTCCGGCTGGATCAGGACTGAACGCACGGAAGTGCAGGCAGGCGCGGGCGCGCGGCCGCGGTCAAAGCAGAATAAACAACAGGAGGGAAGTCCCGTTTTATCACGGGGCTTCCCTCCGATGTTCTGCGGAGCGCTTACAGCAGGGTGTTCTGAAGTACGTCGAAAAATTCCACATCACTCTGCTTCAGACGGAGGCCGAGGTTCTTATCCGTCCCGTCGGGATAGTGGACGAGGATTTCAACCTGAACGTCCTCTTTGATGCCCTTCTGGAGAACATCCTTCAGAAAGGGAAGAACGTTCGGATGGTTGGAGCGGAAGCTGCTCCAGGCGCTTTTGGCTTTCAGCAGGTTTTTCGGATTCAGATTCATGAGATGATTTCCTTTCAGTTTGTTACGGTATAGACATCCTCCCGCAGGTGCAGGAAGGTGGGGAGCTGGGCACGGACCTCGGCGATGCGGCTGCGGTCGATCTCGGCGAGGATCGTCTGCTCGGTTTCGTCCGCGGCGGCCAGGGGAGTTCCGTAGGGGTCGAGGATCATCGAATGTCCCCAGCACTCATAGGAAAAGCCCTCATAGCGCGCCGCAGCGGCGGCAACGAAGAAAAGCTCATTGTCGATGGCGCGGGCTCTCAGGGTCGGTTCCCAGTGAGCGGGCCCCGTCGTCATGTTGAACTGGGCGGGCAGGCAGATGAGCTCGGCCCCGCGCCGTGCCATGGCCCGGAAGAGCTCGGGAAAGCGGACATCAAAGCAGATCGCGACCCCCATCCGGCCGAAATCGGTATCAAAAACGGTGATCTCCGACCCCGGCGTAAAGGTGTGGGATTCCTTGAAGCGCATCCCCGGCAGATCCACATCAAAGAGGTGGATTTTGCGGTGGCGGGCAAGCAGATTCCCGTCAGGAGCGTAGATAAAGGACGTGTTGTAGAGAAGACCATCCGCGGCTTCGGGCACCGAGCCGCCCACCAGAAGAAGATGATACTTCCGGGCCCATTCGGCCATGCGGCGGCAGCTGTCCTCGTGCCCCTTTGCGGTAAATTTGTGGAAGTACTCCCTGCTGTAGGGGCAGGAGAACATCTCGGGCAGGACGGCGACCTCTGCGCCGGAAGCAGCGGCATCCCTGAGCATGGCCTCGGCCTTGCTCATCGTCTCTTCATACTCCAGCTCGGTCCGGAGCTGGCAGACCGCGAGGGTAAATTTATCTTTTTTCATAGGGCAAACAGGCCTAAAAAAAGGAGATGGGATCAGGCCTCGGCCTTCCAGAGACCGTGGAGATTGCAGTACTCATAGGCGGCGACAACGGTCTCGCCCTCTGCCAGTGCAAAAACCGCCTCGGGCTTCTCACCGGGTTTCAGGTCCTTCTTCTGATAGCCCTGGCTGGTCTCGAGAACGATGAAGGTGATGTAGTGGGCGTCCAGCATGGGATGCGCGACCGCGCCGACCTCAACCCTGACGCAGCTGCCGTCGGCCTTGATCACGGGGACATGCTTTTCACCGGCGGCGTCGGTGGTGTTGGGAATGAGCTCGACCAGCTTTTTCGGCTCGAAATCCTCGGAGCGATCGGGGATTACGATTTTTCCGCAGTCGGGACACTGGAAAAACTTCATAAGATTACCTCCCGTTTGTTTGATATTGTCAGTATACCACGAAACGGTGTGTTTTTGAAGCCTTTTATGCCACGCGGCCTGCGTTAGTCATTCAGCCCGTATATACGCAGGTACGGGAGGACGTTCGGGTACCGCGGGGCTCCTGCATAGGAAAAGGGGCTCCGACTGCCGCAGCAGCCGGAGCCCGGAGGGGGGATGTGAATTTGAAAAAGCGGATCAGATGAGGTTCTTTTCCTTCAGTTCGGCGATCTTGGCATCGTCGTAGCCCAGGATGGTCTTGAGAATGTTCTCGGTGTCCTGACCCATGGAGGGAGCGCCGCGCCAGACCCGGCCGGGTGTCTTGCTCATTTTCGGGGCAATTCCGAAAGCTTCTACTTCGGCACCGGTGGTTTGATCTTCATACTTGATCCAGTCGCCGCGGGAGCGGAAGTGTTCGTTTTCGTAGGCGGACCGGGCGGTGTTGACTCTGGAGCAGGGAACACGGGCCGCTTCCATGAGGCTTTCAATCTCCTGTGCATCGTGGGAGGCGCACCAGGCCGTGACGGCAGCATTCAATTCGCGGCCTTTGGGAGAAGAGAGCGCCTCGGCATCGTAAGAGCAGTCCTTATAGTTGAAGTAATCGAGATCCAGCCCCATGGCGGGGATGCAGCGATTATAGACGCCGGGACCGAAGGCCCCCAGTGCAACGTAGAACCCGTCACGGGAGAGGAATATGTCATAGGGCTGGAAGGAAGGACTGGCGTTTCCGGTGCGCTCGGTAACCGTCCCAAGCAGGGTATATGCGGTGTAAGTGCTGCTCATGCACTTTGCCATCGCTTCAAACTGGGCGACGTCAACAACCTGACCTTCTCCGGTCTTCTGGGCGTAAATATATCCGGAAAGAGCGGCAAAGAGTGCAGAGAAGGCAGAGACATAGTCGTTGAGATAGGGCTTGGCAATCACGGGGGGACGATCCGGATCGCCCTGCAGATTCAGCCAGCCGGAGAAAGCCTGACCGATCATGTCATAGGAGGCGCGGTTGCAGACGTTGGGCAGGCCGCCGAATTCCTTGTGCCCCATGCCGGAGACATGGACGATGACCAGCTTCGGGTTGACTTTGAGCAGTTCCTCATCATAGACACCCAGCTTGTCCATCCAGACCATGTTCTCCATGAAGATGTCTGCTTCCCGGATGAGCCCGTAAAAGATCTCTCTGACTTCCTCATGCTTCAGATTGAGTTCCAGCGTCATGGCCAGCTTGTTGCGGGATTCCTGAGCCCAGGCGGCGGAAACCACTTTCCCGTTCAGCTCGGCAAAGGGGGCGAGCAGGCGCTGGGTATCGCCGACGCCCGGGCGTTCGATCTGAATGACTTCGACACCGAAGTCGGCCAGCATTGTCGCGGCAAAGGGCATGGCAAGCAGTGTGCCGGCACACACCGCACGCATGCCTGCAAAGGGCCCGTATTCAGGAATGATAAATTTACGATCACTCATCGTGTTACTCCTTTCACTTTAACAGGTAATGGATAAGAAGAATCCAGACAGATTCGAATTTTTTTGAATCGTCTGGATTTTGATCTGTCTGGGAGAAATCCGGCCGCTCACTTGGAAACGGAGGAATGGACCCAAAGGAACCTGGCGGGCTTCCGCGCGGGATTCCACCAGCTGTGGAGATCGGACCCCCGATAGTAGAAGGAATCCCCCGCATGGAGCAGATAGGGCTCGTCCTCATTAAGCCGCACTTCCAGCGTCCCGGAAAACATGTAAATAAACTCCTCGCCATTGTGCGTATGGGGCTGTTTGTTTCCGGAACCGGGCTGTACCTCGCACAAAACAGGATACATCACATGCTGGCGGAGGGAACAGAGAGAATTCATGGCGATCCCCGGGTCGCCGTTGACGTCCAGAGGCTCCCCCTGGTCCTTTTTCACCAGATAGGTATCTTCCTGTGTCGGCTCAAGAAAATACAGGGGGCTCTCGCCGTAAAAATGAGCGAGGTCACGCATGAGTTCCAGAGAGACATTCCCGCCGTTTTCCAGCTTGCTCAGATGGGCGACGGAGATTCCGACCTCACGGCTGACTTCTTCGAGCGTATAACCCTGCATTTTCCGGATTTCACGCCATTTTTCGCTGAGGAGCTTTTTGGAGTAGTACCGCTCCCGGCTCTGATGGACGCTTTCTTCCAGTTCGCTTCCGCTCTCGCCGGCGGTTCCCATCAGCACCTTGATGGCATGTGTGCCCATGTGCTTGTCAATGGAGTATTCACGGATTTTCCGAAGTACCGCGAGATCCTCCACGGTAAAAACACGGTAGTTGCTGTCAGAACGTTTGGCCGTGATCAATCCGCTTCTTTCCCAGTTACGGATGGTACCGGGAACCACGCCGAGCATCTTTGCAACCTGACTGATGGAGAAGGTGAGGTTATCTTTCTGGTCCATAGCAATTCCTGAATCCTTTACATTATCATTGGTAATGATTTTAAGAGATTCGGCAGAAAAAGTCAAGTTTTTGTGTGGATATTCGGTGATATGCGGCACCCGGGAAATAGAAGATTGTTACAGATCAATTTAAGACTGGATTCATTTAAATTTGCACGTTTGCCCCTCCAGCAGCGGGGGAGAGATCAGAGGGCAGCCTTTCGGGCCTTTCGCGGAAGGAATGCGCTTAGTCCCAGCGCTCAAAGCAGAGACCTGTCGGAGCAGGGCTGCCGTTATAACAGAGCCGGTCCTCCTCATCCAGCGTGAAGTTCCCCAGGGCGAGTTCGAGAACGGTGCGGGCGCCGACCAGACGTGCCTGCTCGTTGACAAGCTTCAGGTAGTGGCGGAACTGAGCTTCCTCGTCGTCAAACAGACCGTAATCCACGGGCACCTTCGGTGAACGGACAAGCAGAGGACCTGCGTCCAGTTCCTTTGTCGCAATATGGGAACTGGCACGGAGATAGTCCATCCTGTGCCGGAACGCGGCCTTGATGCCGTTGGCCCCGGCAAGGAGACGCCGGCCTGTCTCGTCGGTGACGGCAAGATCGGCAGGATGGACATTTATGACCGTATAGCGTTCAAGCACCGCATCCGTGGTTGCCCAGACGTAACCGGCCAGCAAAACCATGTCTGCACCGAGGGGTTCCAGGCGGGAGATTGCCTCGCGGTCAAATTCGGCGCGCACTTCCCGGTCTTTCAGAGGTTTGTCACGCTCGGCATAAAAGGCACGGATGTCAATGGCGACGCAGGGAAGCCCGTATGAGGCCGCCGTTGCCGCGGCCTTGGATTCCGGATTGTCGGCAAAGATCCCGACAATCTCAAAGGGGCTTCCGTTCGGCGTCGATTCCAGCTGCTTCTGCAGTTCGTACGCCTTCCAGAGCGTATTGCCGGATCCGGAGCAGTAACCGAGAACACGCAGTTTTCCGCAGGTCGGAGCGATAACGGGTTTCAGCATGGTGTATTTCTCCTTTTTCAAAGCTTATTTCAGGTATTCCCGGACAGATTCGGCCAGAATCTGAATACCTTTTGCAATGTTTTCCTTCGAGGGGGTGGAATAATTCAGGCGGAATGCAGGGCAGGGATCGCTGTCGTTGACCATGAAGGAGCAGCCGGGAACAAAGGCAACACCTTTCTTTGCTGCAAGATTTGCAAAATCCAGACTGTCACAGCCGTTCGGAAGAGAGCACCAGAGGAAGAGACCGCCGTCCGGGTGCGTCCAGGTGATTCGCTCATCCAGAGAATTCTCCAGACAGTTCAGCATGAAATCGCACTTATCACGGTAGATTCCACGGATTTTTTCAATGTGCGCGGGAACATCATAATGCCGGAAGAACTCATCGCAGACCATCTGGAAGAAGATGTTGGTATGGCAGTCACCGCCCTGCTTGGCGATGATCAGCTTCTGGATGACAGGCTTCGGCGCACAGATAAAGCCGATGCGCATCCCGGCGGAAAGAACCTTGGAGTAAGAGCCGTTGTATACGACAATTCCCTCCTCATCCATCGACTTGATGGTGGGGATGTCCTCCCCGCGGAAACGAAGCTCGCCGTAGGGGTTGTCTTCCAGAATCATAATCCCGTGCTTCACACAGAAGGCATAGACATCCTTCCGTCGCTGCAGACTCATGGTGGAGCCGCGTGGATTCTGGAAGGTCGGAATGAGATAGAGCAGTTTCACATTCTTCTGTTCCCGGACCGCCTGTTCCAGGAGATCCATACGGATCCCCTCGTCGTCCATCTCAATCCCGACGACATTTGCGCCGACGGTTTTGGCGGCGATGATTCCGCTGACGAAGGATGGGCTTTCGACGAGGACGGTGTCACCGGGGTTGACAAGCACCAGCGGCGTCATGAAAAGCCCCTGCTGGCCGCCGGTCGTGATAATGAGGTCATTCGATTCCGTGTCGATGCCGAAGACATCCTTCAGCCGCTGTTTTGTGACTTCGCGCAGAGGGCCGTAGCCTTCGGTAACGCTGTACTGCAGAGATTCCAGAGCGCGGTCCCGGAAGATTTTTTCTGAAATCTCGTGGATGGCCTCTACCGGAACGGCCTCATTGGAGGGACTGCCTGTTGAGAGGGAAATGATGCTGGGATTCGCAGCCACCATTTTCAGGATTTCACGGATGGCGGAAGGCCGGACGGAGGAAATGCTGTCAGAAAAAGTATACGTCATGATCGGGCTCCTTTCGTGAATGATGATTCCAAAATGATCCTTTGGCCGCAGTATAACAATCCGCAGAAAGCATGTCAACAGGTTTGGCAAACTTACGAAAATGATGCGATCAAAATGATTTATAATTATTCGTCAAATTGCAACAAACAGGCCTCTAATATTTGTTTATAATCACATATAAACCTGAAAGAAGCCGAGTAATAGTATACTAACTATACAAAACAAGATGTCAAGAATTGTGGAATATGCAAGAATATTTCTATTAACAATATGAGGCTAGTTGACAAGGTTTGGAAAAAGAACTATGATAAAATCGTTATCAAAGTTATAGAACAAAGAGAAAGAGGGAGGAAGCGAACAGATGGGATATAAAGAAGAAGGAAAATGGTGGGTAAGCCCCGGAGATTTTGCAAAAGAAGTCACCGATGAATTTCATTTTCCGAAACAGATTCAGATCCTGGATACCACGCTGAGAGACGGCGAACAGGAAGCCGGCATTATCTTTACCAAGGAAGATAAGCTTGCGATTGCCAAAAAACTGGATGAGGCCGGCGTGCACAGAATCGAAGCCGGCTGTCCGGCGACTTCCGAGGAAGACGCGGAAGCGCTGAAGGAAATCTGCGCATCAGGGCTGAAGGCAGAGATTTACTGCTTTGTTCGGGGCGTGCTGTCGGACATGGATCTGGCAAAATCCTGCGGCGTGGACGGCGTGCTGATCGAAATCCCGGGAAGTGAGCATATGCTGTCCGGCGGAATGCGGTGGACGCCGGAAAAAGCGGTGGAAGCAGCGATTGCATCCACAAGATATGCGCATGATCTCGGATTGAAAGTAACGTACTTCCCTTCCGACGGATCACGTGCGTCTCTCGATTTCCTGATCGACCTGCTCAATAAGATTCTGGACGGCGGCGGCTGGATGGATTCTGTCGCGCTGGTGGACACCTTCGGAACCTTCTCTCCCGAAGGGGCGGCGTATTATACCAAAGCGCTTCTGGAGCGTGTCGGAAAACCCGTCGAAGCACACTTCCACGAAGACTTCGGCCTGTCGGTTGCGACGACCATTGCGGCGCTGAAGGCAGGGGCCTTCTGCGCCCACGTGACGGTAAACGGTATCGGCGAGCGGGCTGGAAGCTGCCCCATCGAGGCGCTGGTCATGAGCCTGCTGTGCCTGTACGGACAGGACACGGGGATCAAAACCGAAAATCTGATCGACCTCGCCAAGGAAGTAGAACTCCGTTCCGGAAAGCCGACCCCGCCGACCAAGGCCATTGTCGGCGACAGACTCTTCGGATGGGAAACGGGGCTTCCGGTGGGATATTGGCAGAAGGCGAAGGATATTAACCCGCTGATCATGCTTCCGTATCTCTATACGATGACCGGCCAGAACCCGCCGCATATCTATATCGGGAAAAAGAGCGGCGGGGCAAACGTGGCGCTGGTGAATGAACGGCTCGGCCTTCCCGCGGTAGAGAACAAAGAGACGGTAAAAGAAATCCTTGCCAAAGTCAAAAATCTTTCCATTGCCGAAAAGCGTGACCTCACGGACGAGGAATACATCAGGATCTATCACGAAGTCGTCGGCTGAAAATGTCTGTTTGCAGCCTGAAGGGGCTGCCAAAATACAGAAAAAGTAAAAAGGAGGACAACTATGGAGAACAAAAAACCCCGTGAGCAATGGTCGGGCCGCCTGGGCTTTGTTCTGGCAACGGCAGGTTCAGCGGTCGGCCTCGGGAACATCATGAAATTCCCGTGGATGACGGGACAGAACGGCGGTGCGGCATTCCTGTTCGTCTATATCGTCGTGATGCTGATCATCGGTATCGGCATGCTGCTGTGCGACTTCCTGATCGGGCGAAACGGAAAAGCCAATGCGGTCGAATCCTACCGCAAGCTGGTGGGAAACAAGTTTACCTGGATGGGCTACCTGGGCATTTTCAGCGCGATGCTGGCCCTGTCCTATTACGCCGTGTTCGGCGGCTGGATGCTGCACTACATCATCAACTCCTTCACGACCCTGGCGCACATCGATCCGGCAGAGGTCGGCGGCTTCTTCGGCGGCTTTGTCAGCCAGGTCTGGGGACCGATCATCGGCACGCTGATCTTCCTCGTCATGACGGTTGTGATCGTCTGCGGCGGTGTGAAGAACGGCATTGAAAAAGCGAGCAAAATCATGATGCCCGCTCTGATCATCATCCTGATTATCCTGATCTTCCGCGCAATCACCCTTCCCGGCGCCGGTGAGGGCATCACCTATTATCTCAAGCCGGATCTTTCCAAGATCACTCTTCCGGTTATTGCGGCAGCGGTTGGCCAGTGCTTCTTCTCTCTGAATGTCGGCACCACGGGAATGGTCAACTATGGCTCCTATCTGCGCGATGACGAGGATGTCATGAAGTCTACGATGCAGGTTGCCTTTACGGATTTTGCCATCGCCTTCTTCGCGGGCCTCATCATTATCCCCAGCGCTTTTGCATTCAACATTGACGTCGGCTCCGGTCCGTCCCTGCTGTTTGTGACGATGCCTTCCTTGTTTGCACAGCTTCCGGCAGGCGGCTTCTTCTGCTTCCTGTTCTTTGTGCTGCTGCTCTTTGCCTCTCTGACCTCTTCCGTGTCCATCCTTGAGATCTTTGTCCCTTATGTGACAGAGACTTTCCCGAAGGTAAGCCGGGCAAAGGCTTCCATCCTGGGCGGCGTGATCTGCCTGCTGCTGGGTATCCCGGTCAGCCTGAGCTTCGGCATGTGGGGTGACGTCCGGATTCTGGGCCAGGACATCTTCAGCCTGTATGACAACTTCATCTGTATCTTTGCCTACCCGCTGATCGCCCTCTGCACGGCGGTGATCGTCGGCTGGATCTGGGGCAAGAAGAACGCCATCGACGCCGTATCCAATCACGGCGCTCTCGGACACAAGAAGATCTACGACGTGTGGTTCTTCCTCGTGCGTTATGTCTGTCCGATCCTGCTGCTCGTCGTCGTGATCACCGGCCTGGTTCCGTTCCTCCGCGGTCTCTTCGGCGGCTGATCAAGAGCGCCTGAACCAGAGTGCGGATTGTTAACTTTAAACGCAATATTAAGTTGACAATACATGTCTGAAATGCTATACTCCCTTCGTGCTCCGGACATGGGGCGCACGAAGGGAGTATTTTAAGATGAACAAGCAATTTCGGGTCGTCGATCTGGCCTATATGGCGGTCTGTGCCGCGCTGATCGCGATC
>Ga0256404_1004927_pt1 | contig 24388 bp, 22 predicted proteins | sample RumenRJG_01DNA_FD_185990 | JGI IMG/M metagenome (GOLD analysis project Ga0256404, IMG submission 185990) | Bovine rumen microbial communities from Lethbridge, Alberta, Canada - RJG_01 | ecosystem: Host-associated > Mammals > Digestive system > Stomach > Rumen | place: Canada: Alberta | collected... | reverse complement strand
CAACGGCGACGAGCAGCTCTTCATGAGCAGCGCCGACTGGATGCCCCGTAACCTGAACGACCGCGTGGAGCTGTTCTTCCCGGTGGAAACGGAAGAGCATATCAAACGGATCAAGAGCATCCTGCAGCTGTACCTGGAGGACAACGTGGGCGCCCACATGATGCAGAGCAACGGCAACTACCGGAGGGTCGTGGCCGGAAAGGGAAAAGAAATCAGCTCCCAGAGCCTGCTGTACGAACAGGCCCAGCTGGCAGCAGCGGAAAATATGGAAAAAATCCCCATGGAGCAACGGCTTCGTCCGGCGCCGCGGCAGGAAGACGAAGAATAAGAAGTATCGTTTTTACATGAAACGGCTTTGTGAGTTCTTTGGTGTTCATGTTGCAATGGATTTTTCAGCTTTGCCTGACTTGCTAAAGATTTTAGGTAAGGATATTGTTAAATTGCCCATTCTTTGATATAATAATATGGAATTTTGAGGAGGGGCACTATGATGGATAAATTTACCGTGACAATCAACTATCACGGAAATTATGGATATATTGAATATGATCCGGATACCAAATCCGCAGCTGTGCATCTGGGGGTAGAAGAACCCAGGGAGGCGGTGGAAAAGTATCTGGCGGAACCCCACACGTTTAAGGTTTGTGTGGGTCCCACCATCCGGGATTTTCAGGAAGTAACGCTGCAGCCGCTGGAAAGCCTGGAAAACTTTCAGCTTTGCCTGACCCGCATGTGGGTCGCCATTGATGTGCGGGTGGAATGGAGCATGCCCCCCGGTATGGCGGAAAATTTGTAACAATCAAAATGCCGGCAACAAACCGGCATTTTCTCTCTTTATGTACGCTGTATGCAACGCGTGCGTTTATAAAATTTAAAATTGTTTTATATGGTTCCGTAGCTCAGCTGGATAGAGCAACCGCCTCCTAAGGCGGTGCTCTAAGAAATTCTCAGGATTTTGAAATGCAGTAATCAAGCAGGATTGAAGACCTTACCTCGTTATTCAAATCATGGAATGCGCGAAACTTTCGCGAAAATTTTTGAACATCAGATTTTTTTGTAAAGACTATTTGACAATTACCGATACTGATTTATAATTAGTTGTAACATGGTTCCGTAGCTCAGCTGGATAGAGCGGCACCCTCCTAAGGTGAAGGTCGGCAGTTCGAATCTGCCCGGGATCACCAAAAATAAACCCCTGACTTATATTAAGAGTCAGGGGTTTGTTTTTTATGGTTTGCCGAATCGTCATCCGGCTTATCGTCCTTTTTTCTGTCCATAAGATGCTGATAGGTATTGGACAATGCTTCCACACCTTCCTTGCGACTGGTATTGAGCGTCCTCAGGTAGATCATTGTGGTTGACAGGCTTTTGTGTCCCAGCATGGTCTGTACTGTAGTCAGCGGTACCTGGTTGTTGACGGAATAACTGGCTGCCATTCTCCGGAAACCATGTACATCGATAGGCGGCAGGCCATGTTTTTTCAAAAACTTCCGCATATAATGATGGAAGCTTTCCCGGCTGGGCAGTTCCGCCTCCCGTTGGCGGTTATTTTTTACGGTACGTTTAATGAACACATACATGTTGGGATTGTCCATGTTGCGATGCCGTAGCCATGCAGTCTGGTACTCTTTATGCTTACGCAGAAGTTCCATACAGAAATCGTCAAAGTAAACCGTGCGGGTTTCCATGCCTTTGGTACGGTTCTGTACCAGCGTCTTGTTTTTTTCGATATAAATATCCTTTGAAATCGTAATCCGCTTATTCACATAATCGATATCACTCCATGACAGGGCTATCAGTTCTCCTGACCGGGCCCCTGTGATGAGGGCAAGATAGAAGAAGAGCTGGTTCTTAACGTTTGTGCCATTTTCTTTAAGCCCAAACAGTTTTTGAAGCAGTGTTGCCAGCTGGTCATCCTCCAGTATAGGTTTTACCTTGTAGTTAGGCTTGGGACATTTATCCCTGGGAATATCATCGATAGGGTTATGGGTGATATAGTTCCATTCTTTTGCCTTGTTCAGCATAGCACGGAGAATTTTGTACAGGCCGAAGATAGTAGCTGGTGCGATGGAACCGAAATGTCCGTCCAGACGGTCGCCATAGGCACGAAGTTCATTGATATAATCTATTATCATTTCCGCCGATATTTTGTTAAGGCGAATATGCCCAAAATATGGCCTCAGTCTTGTCTCTATGGCGCAGCTGTTTCCATTATGTGTGTTGGGGCTGAGGGTCTTGCTGTGTTTCTTCAGCCAGATATCTGCGAACTGTGTGAAGCGGATGCGGTTTGCGTTTTGAGGTGCTTTCTTTGTGAATTCCAGGTACAGTTCCTGGAGTTTCTTATCTGCCTGCGCTTCAGAGCAGGGGCCGATAGTCTGACTTATTCTGTTAGGTTTCCCGTCAGCCCTGAATTTGTTGCTGACGTAGAGCCGCCATTTACATTTTCCCGTGGCTTTCAGGGCGTTCGGATCCAATGATTGTTTATGACCGGGCATGGTTCTTTGCTCCTTTCTAATGATTTGGCGGTAGCGGCATGCCTCCGCTACCGCCACAATGATTAAGCGGTTTTTTTCCCAAGGCCTTTTGCCTTGAATGCTTCGACCTTTTCCCGTGAAAAGATAAAACGGCGTCCGACCTTCATGGCGGGCAGCTTCTTCTCGCGGATCCAGGCATAGATGATGTTTTTGCTGGCCTTGCCCTCAAAGATGTCGATAACATCTTCGACATAGATGAGATCACCTGCCTGGGCAACAGTGTTGCTGGTGTAATCCATATGGAACCTCCTCCTTTCGTCTAGATTTTTATCTTGATTTTTATGGAACAAGATGCTATGATAAAAGAGGTAAATCGCTAAAATATTTTGCACTATCGTTATACAAGATTAATTAATCGTAAATTACGATTTTCTAATACCAGTATAACATATTTTTCGTAGTTGTCAAGAGTTTAATATTGGAGGTATCATGTCAGTTCGTGATGCATTTTCTCTGCGGTTTTCGCTGTTACGGTCCGTCCACCGCCAAACCTATAAGGAACTGAGTGATGTTCTTTGGCTGAGTTCGAATTCTATCAACGAATGGACCCTTTCAAAAAACAATTTTCCCAACCCTGATACACTGGTCCTTCTTGCTAACATGTACGGCGTCTCTGTGGACTGGCTTCTTGGCCGTACCGATACGCTTTATATTCATGAGATTATGGCTCCGATCGAAGATTCGTTTGTGTTGGGTTTGTTGAAAGCTGTTTTTGAGATACCAGAGGCGTATAGGGATGCTGCAGACCGGAAGAACGCGTATTCTCTGGGTGTTAGGGCTAATATTATAACTTTGGTCTTTACTTCCCAGTATTCTGCGATGGTTCGTGTTCTGGGCAAGGGGTTTTATAAGAATTCTAATTATGAGGCACTCATAATTGCTCATGATATCGATATCCGGAATGTGATGGTTGATAAACTTATAGGTCAGGATGATCTTGTGGGCAGGCTTTTGAGAAGGGAAAAGTTGGAACCGCCGTTTGACGTTGAGTTTGCATTTAAACAGTTAAATTATAATTAGGCTCTAGAAAGTTGGTTGACGTTTCGTTCAGCGGGAATACCAAGAATCCTTAATCGCTTTCAGATTTGTTTTTTCTTTTAAAGTAGTACCTGTTGAGGCAGTTGATAAAAGTCAGGGTGGTAGTTTTAAACTACTGCCCTGACTTTTTTATAAAATAATTCGTAGTTCTATAGTCTTTTCAATATTTATCAGTCGTATTTTGCATGGCTTCGATTGCTATCCGTGCCGTTTCCATTATGAGTTTTTGCTTTTTTGGGCTAAGTCTACCATAAATTTCAATAAGTTCGGTTACGTCCGGTGATTGCTGGGGTCTGTTAATCCATTCGTATGGTAAGTCGCAGGCCAGCCAGCTTGGGTCAACGTTCAATACTTTTGCAAGACGTCTAATGTATGAGATGTTTGGTGCGCTTTTGCCGTTAATGTATAGGCTGATAGTGGCGGGACTTATTGGTTTCAGACCCCGCGTTTTGTCTTCGGTAAGGGCTGCGACCTCTTTGGCGGTGTATTGTCTCTTCTTGATGATGTAGTTCAAACGGAAAGCAATAGAATCTTTGCTGTTCGGGTTGCGGTTCTCCAGTTTTGCGGTTAATGATTTCGTGTTGTCTTTGTTCATGTTGCTGGTCTCCTTTATATTTGATTAATATTTTATTAATGCCTCTTAGGCAACAATAGCCTCTTTCACAGGTCATTGTTTGTATTTGCCGTCTTAGCAATTCTGTATCCCATGTTATGGCACTCTGCTGATAACATGTTACGTATGTCGATGATTTGATCCTCGTTATTGTCATTATCATGGCAAATTGAATTAATGGCGGGAACAACCACTGTTCTCACGAGGTGTTCAAGTAAATGTAATTCATCCCCGGTCAGTTCGTTATAATCATCAAATATTTTCCGTTGCTCTGATATGGGCAATTTGTCATAGTTGTCAGGTACAAAGGTGTTCCAACGTTCAGCATAGCTTCCCACGCTCCAAATAGGCCTTTTACCTATGCAAACGCACACGGCTACGCAAACGTTTTCGTCAGGATAGTATTTTTTAAACCATTCTGGATATTCATGGTCGTAAACTTTTTTTACGTTAAGTTTATTGCGATAGCGTATCGCTTTACCATTAAGTGTTTTAAAATAAATCATTACTTTATTGTCTCCTTTATTATTTATAATAAGGCCATTGGGCAACAACAGCCCCCTTTCACATGCTGTTGTGTGGATTTGCCGTGGCTTTTATAACTTGATTCGGTTTTTCATTTTTTCTTTTTTTTTTCTTTGCCCGTAGCAACCGTTACCACAGTGCTTGGGGGAGGAAAAGGAAAAGGGCGACTTTTGGCCGTAGGCCCGCCCTCCTTTTCCTCCCCCAAGCACTGTGGTAAAACGGTGCGAAGGAAAAGAAAAAAAGAAGGTTAAATAACCTTCCTGGTGTTAAGTGATCTTGAATTATATTATATTGATTTGCTGGCGGGGTTTTTGTCAGAGAGGACTTTTGGACAGCAAAAATATTACAATGTAGATAGTGGGGGACATCCCCGTTGCAATAAGTTTTGCAAAAAAAACAACCTTAAATGAAAAACTTATTGCAACAAAACGGGGCCAGACCCTCTTTATGCAAAGAAGTATTGCAATAAGTTTTGCAAAAAAATGAAGAATAAATAAGGAGACCAGCTATGAGAAGAACCTACTTTACCATTACAGGTACAAACCATTACCACGGGCAGGATTTCCTGAAAACCGGTATGCCGGTGCATCTGGTAAAGGAACCGGATAACAAGCATGACAGCGAGGCAATTAAGGTTGAACTGGAAGGGCTGGGTCAGATTGGCTATGTCGCAAACAGCCCGTATACAGTTCTTGGGAACAGCTACAGCGCAGGCCGCTTGTATGACAAAATCGGTGATGCGGCGGACGGAATGATACTGTATGTGGTAACTGGCGGAGTGCTGTGCTATGTGGAGAACGAGAACTGACAGGAGGTGCAGGATTAATGGATCGTTTTGGAACATTTGAAATCCAGGCTATAGCTTATGCGGTTTTTTGGTTCATCAATAACCTGCGTACCCTTTGGGAAGGATTGCGGCCATATGATGAAAAGCGTGCGACGAAGGTAGTTGAAGATCTAATATCGGCTGCAAAAAGAACTCCGTTTCCACGGTTATTACCAGGACTGTATATCGTTATTTGGCTGTTACATGTTGTTTTTGATGTGATTGGTTTCGCCTTGATTTTTTCATTTAGCAATGGAATCAACTGGATAATTAAGGTGTTGGCTGTTTCTTTGTTAGTGTTGAATATCAATGATCTTCAGGAGATGATAGTAGATTTGCGGACGATGGAGGATGAACAGAAATTTCGTGAACGGATGTTAGACAAGCTTAAACCCAAAGAAGGGATTTCGATAATTAAACTGGGAAGAGGGGTACGCTTGGCTTCATCCATCGCATTATTTGTTGTGTTCTATTTATGGAAATATCAGTAAAGCGGGGAGCCGATTATGAAACTTTTTTCTGTGACATGTCCGAAGTGCGGCGGTAAATTAGATGTTACACCGAATTCAAAGATGGTGACATGCGAATACTGCAAATGTGATTTCCTGATTGATGATGAAATTAAACGCATGCGCTTGGATAATGCGGAGCAGGCTGGCTACGACTTTGAAAAAGGCCGTCAGCGGGCATTGGAGGATATCGAAAAAGAAAAGAAACGCGCGTTGCAGGAGAGGGAAAAAGAAAGAATGGAAGCAGCGCAGGCTGCTGCCAAAGCGGTGTGTACAGCTTGTGGTAAAACTATTGTTGTGGACAAGAGATATGAGGATGCTACCTGTTGTTATTGCAATACTGTAATAAAAGTGGCGCCGGCCATTGATTTGAAGAATGGATATTTGAAAGAAAACGAGCTGTATTATGAAGAGGCGCTTGTATTCTACCATAAAGTGCTGTCAGCTTGTCCAAACAATAATTTTGCGGTCGAAAGCATTCGCCGTGTAAAAGAGAAGATGGCCAATCATGTCTATATCAATACGGAAAACTGCAATGCTTTCTGTAAAAATGATTTGCTTGCGTTCCGTCGCGACAAGGTTACTTTTACTAACGGAGAAGGAAATTCTGTAGATTTTTATTACAGCCAAATGACAGAAGTGGAAGCAGGCGTATTAAATTTGCCGCAATTCAGATATCCGGGCTATGGCCTGCCAATTATCCTTGGCACGACTGTAGATAACGACCAGCTGCTGGATTTTATTATGAATGCGCAAAAGGGGCTGTATCCATCTTTCCGTTGGAAACCTTTGTATAAGTCCTGGTATAGAATGTAAACTAACAGGAACTGAAAAATGACTGCGTATCTAGGAGGGAAAGGATTATGGGGAACACCTGTGAGTATTGCGGTTCGCATTTAAGTAATGGAGCTAAATTCTGCTCGAACTGCGGCGCCCCTGTGGAACACGCATTAAATAAACCGTATTCAGCAAATCATACGGATAGAATCATTCCAGACCCGGCGCCTTCTTATGTTGGGACGACTGACGGCAAGCCACCGGAAATTCCGTTATATGAACCCGATAAAGATTTCCAGTCCATGTTCCTGCGTCACGATAACCGACTGAACCGCCAGCGTTTTATAGTGCGCAGCTTCGGACTTTTTATGATAGTTGCCGTGGTTGCAGGAGTTCTGTTTACCATAGCTGAAGCTTTACAAAGTACGCTAATTTACTTGCTGGCCATAGCTGCTTCTCTTATATTCATGATTCCAAGTTTTATGCTTGTAATCCGACGATTGCATGACTTGAATCGCCCAGGCTGGTGGTGTATTGGCACGATGATTCCCGGGATCAATATAGTTTTTGCAATATATCTCATGTTGTTCGTAGGAACAAACGGGCCGAACCAGTATGGCCCGGACCCTTTATATGAAGTTTGATTTGTTTTTACTAAAACAAGGAGCTGCTGATTATGAAACTGGTTAGTATAACGTGCCCACATTGCGGCGGTAAATTGGAAGTCACATCAAACTCCAAGATGGTCACCTGTGATTATTGTAACAGTGATTTCATGATAGATGATGAAATCAAACGTATCCGGCTGGATGATGCAGAACAGGCAGGGTATGAATTTGAAAGAGGGCGGCAACGGGCTATCCTGGAAGCGGAACAGGCCTCGGTGAAAGCAATGTGTACGCATTGCGGAGGTTCTGTAATTGTCGATAACCGGAATCAGTATTCAACATGTCCTTACTGCAACAAGGTTTTTGATGTTGCTGATGCTATTGCCCTTTACAACAAGCCTATCATTCGTACACCGGAAGAAATAAGGGGTTCAGTGTCGCAAGAGCCGGAAGATTCAAGCCCAGGCTGCCTAAGTACTATTATTAAATTTGCAATCCTTGCCTTTGCCTTTTCGACATTTTGCGGGCATGGGTGATGGTAATAATCTAATTCAAATTATTTAAAATGATAAAAGGGTTTTGCAGCTTGCTTAAAGAATTAATACATAATATTGGAACGTAAAATCGTGATTGAAGTGTTTACTGGGCTTATTATAGTTTTAGTGCTTCCCGTGGCTATATCCGGATTGATAATAAACTTTGTCTATACGCAATACCGGGATTACAAAAGACGGCAAAGCAGAAGACGTTATTTACAGAAAATTGAAGCTGAAAGAAAAAGCAAGAATAGAGTTTTTACAACAAGGATAACAGAATGCCAAGATACATAGTTTTTGATGTGGAAACACCAAACCGATATAATAACCGGATGAGCGCAATAGGAATCTGCGTGGTGGAAGACCGACAGATCGTGAAGGAACATTTTTCTCTGGTTGATCCGGAACAACCCTTTGACTGGTTCAATTCACGACTGACCGGCATCAGTGAGGAATCTGTCGTCGGTGCACCGACCTTTCCGCAATTGTGGAGACAGATTGAGCCGGTAATGAGCAGTGGTATCCTGGTGGCCCATAATGCAAGTTTCGATATGCGGGTGTTGCGGAAGTGCCTGAACGATTATGGTATCGCATGGAAACCACGGGTGCAGGGATTGTGTACGGTTCTTATGGGCCGCAGTCTCAAACCGGGAATCAGCCACAGGCTGAACGACATGTGTGAGTATTACGGCATCTGTCTGGACCATCATCAGGCAGACAGTGACAGCCGGGCCTGCGCCGAGATATTGCTGCGATATATGCAAGCAGGGGCACAGCCGGAACAATTTGTGCGGATGTATACGATGGAGTGAGACTTCTCAAAAATGAAAAACTTGTTCGGTTATTCCCGTGTACTCGCCGTAGGCGATATCCACGGCATGTATGAAAAGTTAATAATGCTGATGGAGAAAATCCAGTTTGACCCAGAGGAAGACTTGCTGGTTTTTCTTGGTGATTATGTCGACCGGGGGCCGGATTCCGTCCAGTGCCTGCAGTATGTTTATGATTTGCAGCACTCATCCCCGGATTCCGTTGTCTGTCTGTTAGGTAACCATGAGGTGATGATGTCATCCTACCTCATGCAGAAGCGCGGCAGCTATAATGCACTAATCGCTGATTACGCGGATTCGTGGCTGGAGAACGGCGGGTTTGAAACCTTGCAACAGCTGAATGAGCTGGACAAGGATAAAAGGGAAGAACTGGTCGAATGGGCGACAAACCTGCCAATCAGGTTCCAGTACCAAGAATTCTTTTTCTGCCATGCCGGGGTAGACCCCGATGTGCCATTGCCGGCGCAGACGGAGTTTGACATGCTGTGGAGGCGGCAGCAATGGTGGGAGCAGTACCGGGGAGAGGAGACCATTGTAGTCGGTCATACCCCGGTGCAGAAGGTGAAGAAACGGGCAAAGTTTGCGAAACCGCTGTTCCTGCCGAACCATGTCATCATGTGCGATACGGGTTCATACATGCCCGGTGGAAAGCTTAGTTGTGTGGAGGTATTAAGCAGAAAGGTTTGGCAGGTATGATTGATACGACGAGGAAAGAAAATGAAGTTAGTTTCTATAGTATGCTCGCATTGCGGTGCAAGATTGCAGGCCACCCTAAATGCAAAAGTGCTTACCTGCGATTACTGCAATGGTGATTTTATGCTCGATGATGAGGTAAAGCGTTTTCATTTGCAGGATGCGGAGCAGGCAGGCTATGAGTTCGAAATGGGCAGGCAGTGGGCGCTCAAGGAATTGCGCGAAGATGAAGAGATGATGAAAACTTTAGGGCCGTTGCTTTGAGGCAAGAAGAAGTTTTTTATTATGCTAATATGAGTAATATTGGAAATGACGACAAGAGTTTTTGATTAATGCCAAAAAAGGAATTTTCCCGTCGTTTAAGGATATCAGGTAAAAAATAAATGGAAAACAATATGGTTAACGATGTATAATAAAATATAAAGCGATTTCGATAACGGTAGGGAGGAGAGCAACCGTGGACAAATCAAATAAAATTTACAATGAATACGAACGTGCAGCTGCGTTAATGAAAGAATTCGTACAAGAAGAAAATTATATAATCCCAACTCAATCAGATGAAATCGAAAAAGCTCTTGCCACATTTCGTAAGAAATTTGCTCCGGAAGTTTTGGAAAACCTGAAAGATGATGAAATCTTATCATTGCTCTTTTATACAGAGGGTGACAATACAAACTCTCTTTGCTGCTGGCTGGAAATGAGCAAGGAAAGCAGGTACTTTGGAAGCATTGCTGGAGGTTCTGCTTATAAATTTGGCCTATATCAAAGAAAAGATTCTGGCCAATGGGTTATAGGTTCTTCCAAAAAGCCTCAAATTATTACAGAGAATAAAGCGCTGCAACTTGGCAAGGAGATAAGAGATGCTTTAGTTAAAGGCTCCAGCATTGTGAAGAATGCAGAATTACATACGCTGGAAGATTACGAAAAACTGCATGACTTATTAGTGAAAGAATTTGGTGAGCAAATCTGTAACGGCTGGGTACATAAATACTTTTCTATGTTGTATCCTGAAAAGTTAAGCGGTTTTAATACAGAAAAGTGGCAGCTTCATGTGTTGCGTGCCTTAAAGATACGGCCAAGTGGTAAATTCTATGCACGTAGCGGTCAGATTGCCATGATCCAAAATATCAATCAATGGTATTACCAACAGTTCATAGATGTTTTTATGGAAAAATTTGGTGATTTAATACGTTTTATCCGGTTAGGATGCAAGGATGACGAAAAGATTTATGCTCAAGAATGGGCTAGGGAAGGCGTTATCGGTATCGGCTGGCCTAAATTAGGTGATTTGTCTGCTTATACAAAAGATGACTCATTAGACAAAGATTCGGTAAAACAGAAATTAGTTGCACTCTATTATCCAGATAAAATTGGTGTTGCGTCAACCAAAGCTGGGGAAATTGCGAGGTTCTATAACGAAAATCGTGATAGGAGTTATAATGTTTTTGTTATTATGCAAGGACAGCAGTTACTTGCATTAACCGATCAAGTGGGCGAATATTTTTATGATTCATCTTCGGCAATGCCTCATAAAAAGAAAGCAAGATGGTGCTTTGTATTTAAACCGGGAGAAACATTGCCTCATAAAAATGCGTACGGTGGCGTTAGAACCACTTGTTTCCAGATACGCGGTGATGAAGACAATCTGCTTTATTTGTATGAAAAATATTTTTATGGTGAGGAAGTGAGCAGTATAGATGATATGCCTGGCGGCGCCGTTTCTACTTCGGTTACAGAAAAGATAATTGCTGACGATGTTGTTGACGAAACACCCTGTTATTGGTGGTTGAATGCCAGCCCCAAGATCTGGAGCTTTTCAAGTTTGGCTGTAGGTGATACACAGTCCTACACAATTTTTAATGAAAACGGTAATCCCCGTCGTATTCCGCAGAATTTTGCTGATGTCAAACCGGGAGATAAATTTATCGGATATGAATCGAACCCGGTAAAAAAAGTTGTCGCTTTAGGTGAATTTACAAATAAAGATGAGCAGGAAGTATATTTTCGGAAAACAGAAACTATAGCCAATACCATTGACTACAAAACCCTGAAAGCTTTAGACGAGCTGCAGGAAATGGAATACTTTAATAGCCCACAGGGCAGTTTGTTTAAACTGACCAAAGCAGAATATGACTGTATTATGGACGAGATTCGTGAATACAATCCCCGCCCGCCAGAAGAAACATTTGAACCTTACAGTAAAGCAGAGTTTCTTTCCGAAGTGTTTATGACGGAAGAACAATATGACGAATTAAAAGATATTCTGGAAGATAAAAAGAATATTATTCTGCAAGGCGCGCCAGGTGTAGGGAAAACATTTACTGCAACCCGTCTGGCTTATGCCATAATGGGAGAAAAGGACGATATCCGAATCAAGGCTGTGCAATTTCACCAGAATTATTCGTATGAAGACTTTATCATGGGCTATAAACCTGATGGCGAAGGTTTCACATTAACAAATGGTGTTTTTTATAATTTCTGTAAAGAAGCAGAGAATCATCCGGATAAGAAATATTTCTTTATCATTGATGAAATTAACCGCGGCAATATGAGTAAAATCTTTGGTGAGTTGCTAAGCCGGATTGAGAACGATTACCGGGGAAAGAAGATTGCTCTGGCTTACCATGATGAATTATTCTCGGTTCCTGAAAATCTGTATCTTATCGGTTTGATGAACACAGCAGATCGCAGCCTGGCCATGATTGACTATGCTCTGCGCCGCCGTTTCAGCTTCTTCGACATGGAACCGGGTTTTGATACAGAGGGATTTAAAGAGCTAAAAAAAAGTATAGGAAATGAATTGTTTGACGAACTGATCTCTAAAATTATTAAGCTGAACGAAGAAATTGAAAATGATAAAACGCTTGGCAGCGGTTTCTGTATCGGTCACAGTTATTTCTGTAACTTGACGAAAAACACTTGCACGTTACAAAAACTACGTTCCATTGTTAAGCATGATATTCTCCCCATGTTAAAAGAATATTGGTTTGATGAACAGGATAAGTACGAGCGTTGGGAAAGCCAGCTACAGGGCTTATTTAAATGATTAAGGATAAGAGCATATTCATTAAAAATATATACTGGATGTTGGCTTATGCGTTTACGGTGCTGCGACAGCAAGAGTATAAGTATGTTGAAAAGGAAGATTTTGAAAACATCCACAGTCTTTTCGCAGCAATACTTGCAAGCGGAATCAGCAGACAGTTAAAACAAGGCCTTTACCGTGAATATGTAAATCACAAAGAGGATGTGCTAGCTATACGGGGTAAAATCGATATGCCTGGTACTATGAAAAACCGTATTGCCAGAAAACAGCAAGTTGCCTGTGAGTTTGATGATTTATCCGAAAACAATCTTTTAAATCAGATTATCAAGACTACTGCTATGTTACTATTGCGGCATGAGAATGTTAAAGCAGAGTATAAGATAGCACTAAAAAAAGTAATGCTGTTTTTTACAGATGTCGCGGATATAAATCCAAAAACTATCCGGTGGAATACGGTTCGATTACAGAAAAACAACCAGTCATATCGAATGCTGATCAGCATCTGCCACTTAGTGCTCGCTGGGATGCTTATGACTACCGACAGCGGTGCGTATAAATTGGCATCATTTTTAGATGAACAGGAAATGAGCCGTTTGTATGAAAAGTTTATACTGGAGTTCTACAGAATGGAATGCCCGGAGATAAAAGCAAATGCATCACAGATTGACTGGGCATTAGAAGATGACTGCAGTCCGAAATATTTACCAACTATGCAGAGCGATATTATGCTTTCCAAAGGAAATACGGTATTAATTATCGACGCAAAATATTATACCCGGACAATGCAGAGCTATTATAATGTGACCAAACTGCATTCAGGCAATTTATATCAATTGTTCACTTATGTAAAAAACAAAGATAAAGACAAAAGATTTGCTGAACAACCGCATACTGTATCAGGTATGCTGCTGTATGCAAAGACGGACGAAGCGGTACAGCCCCATGATGAGGAGTACCAGATGGGTAATAATTTGATTACTGTCAGGACCTTGGATTTAAATCAAGAGTTCAGCAGAATAAAAGAAGATTTACTACAGATAGCAAAGAAGTTTGTGTTGAACAGGTGACCAGTATGAAATTTGATGAGAAATATATCCTTACGGCATTAGGCGAAGCCGACTCTTCGTTGATTACTCCGCATTACATCAACGAGGTTCTTCCTGCTACCAAACATTATAAAGAGTTTCACCTGAACCGGTTGATGGCAATTGTGGATGATGCCAAAATTCCACTTGCTGTTAAATTTTCCAATTCCAAAGAACTGAATGAGAGACAGGTGGAAGATACACTGATCCGTCCGATATTGGAATCGTTGGGGAATGTATTAAAGGCGCAAATTCCTCTTAACAGTGATAAAGTTGATTTTTGTGTGTATACGCCAAATGAGGAAATCAAGCCGGACGGTTTTGCAGATAATTACGCGAACACAACAGCGATTATTGAATCAAAACGATACGGGAGAATTGAAAACAAGTATTATATCCAAAAGAAAGATAACACAGACGAAATTTATCAAACTCTGAATTATCTTAATACCATGAACCTGACGCTGGCGAACAACAAGAATCCACACAGGGTTCCTTTTGCTGTCCTTACTGACGGTTACAAATGGCGTATCTATTCCAAAAATTACACGCATAACCTAAAAGAATACGAGAGCCATTTTATTGAGTTTAATCTGGAAGCGATTGTGAACTGCCCTGACCGGGAGCAACGCAACCATCTTTTAAAACTGTTTGGCATTTTCTTTTCCAAAGAATCCTTGGCCGGTGAACTGGTAAAATACCAAAAAGCTTCCAGCGAATTGGAAACTGCTGTTACCGTAGCGTTGAAAGAGCAGACTTACACGTCGCTTGAATATATTGCTACCGGAATATGGCGGGCCATCATAAAAGATGAGAATCCCTTACTGATAAACATACTGAAAACAACGTATGATGTTGATGTGGAAAAATCCCGTAACGATGAAGAAGAGCGGGCAAAATTATTAAAGATTATATACGATGAATCCCTGGTGTTCTTATTACGAATGCTGTTTGTGTTATATGCCGAAGACCGTAATCTGTTTAATTCTAAAGAAATTCCCAAAGTCATTAAAGGGGAAAACAATATTCTTGACCTAATTATTGCTAAAAATAAGGGCATCGGCGAAATCACGGATGATGACGGTCTGGATCGCAATGATGACTTGCGCTTGGCGGATGTCTATACGAAAATTGATAAGAAATATAACGGCGGTCTGTTTTCCCAGAAAAAGCATCCGCTTCTGTTTGGTCTGAACATTGACGATACGCTTTTTGCCAATGCGGTAGATAACCTTTGCCGCGTTCAGTTGAAGAAGCAGTTATATACGGTAGACTTTTCCGCCATTTCTGTCCGTGAACTGGGAAGCATCTATGAAAGCCTGCTGGAATATAAGCTGGCGGTTATTGATAAGGATATAAAGGAACTACCTTCCATTATTAATAAAAAGCGCGTGCGCCATAATGTAGCTAAAGGAGATCTGTATCTTATCAATCATGCCGGTGAACGCAAGGCAACCGGTTCCTATTATACGCCTGACCTGATTGTGGAACATCTTGTACGGACGGCGCTTAATCCGAAACTGGAAGCGGCGAAGAAAGCACATTCAGATAACTTCAAAGAGTTGTTCAAAGCAGTATTGGATATTAAAGTGTGCGATCCTGCCATGGGCAGCGGTCACATGCTGCAGGCCTGCTATAGCCGTATTGTTTCATTTCTTCACCAGACGGTGGAAGAAATGTTCGAAAAAGGAAATAAAGATGCGGTCTGGACAAGCGAGTTGGAATACTATGTCAGAACACAGGTTGCCCGTAAGTGTATTTATGGCGCAGACCTGAACCCTTATGCTGTGGAGATTGCCAAACTTGTACTTTGGATGAAAGTATTCAATAAAGATAAACCTTTTGAATTCTTTGATTACAACCTTGCCTGCGGCAACAGTCTGATTGGTATTTATGAAAAGTTTGAAAATGCCAGCGATTTCCAGAGTGAATTGTTCAAAACCCATGAGGTCGTCGAAGCGGATATACGTGCCCGGCTTCTGTATTTTGTGTCGCAGATGATCGACATGCCCCGAGACAGCATTGAAGCGGTACATGCCGTAGAGAAATTTTATCAGGAAACGGTGCGGCCCTTACAGCGTGAAGCCTCGTTTGCTTATAATGTAAAAATTGGCCAATGGTTATTACCGGAAAAGACAGAGATTATCAATACCGGTTACGATGTGCTGGTGCATGGCGTTGATGATGATATTCACTATATTGAAAAGATATTGAAAGACGATCCCTGCATTCCTGAATCTGTTAAAGCATTAAAACCTATAGAGGAAGAAGTCCGGGATCGTTTCCGTCCGTTGCATTGGAGCGTAGCGTATCCGCATATTGCCTTTAAAGGTGGTTTTGATGTAATTTTAAGCAACCCACCCTGGGATAAGGTGAAAACATACCGCAATGAATTTTTCAGTGATTACATTGACGGATATGCTGATATAGAGGCCAGTGACGCAATCAAAATCTCAGATGCATTTATGGAACAGCACCCCAACGTGAAACAAAAGTGGGAAACATATTGCGCTAACATTTATGCACAGATTGAGTTTTACCAGAATTCATATCATTACCAGACCTATAAACCCAAAGATGGGAAAAAGGCTTTGAAGGGCGACGCTAACCTGTACAAAGTTTTTCTGGAAAAGATTTATGATATTTTGGGAAAAGACGGATTGTGCGGTATCGTGATTCCTGATAATCTGAACATAGATAATGGCTGCACCGGTTTGCGCCATATGCTGCTGGAGAACACAACCATTAATGAAATGATTATGTTTGAAAACCGCAAAAAGTTATTTGATATTCATGGCCAGTATAAGTTTAATGTTTTAACTTTTGAAAAGAGTAAAGCTCGTGCCAACGCTGCCTTTGATGCGGGCTTTTACTGGTATGATCCCGTCTGGTTAGACGGCATACCGACAAAAGATTACATTGAACAGGATGAAAAAAACAAAAAGAAATATCACAGTAAGTTTTCCTATTCAGTGCCGTTCATCCAAAAGTTAAATCCGGAATTGTTGACTATTTATGAATTTAGAAATGGCAATGCTGTGGAGCTGCTGAAAAAGCTGATTATGTTTCCGGAAATCGGGGATGAAACGCAGACATTTTATGTTACAACTTTTTCTGAGTTCCACATGACAAATGACAGCGATTTGTTCAACAAAGAAGGAAAAGGCTGGCCTTTATATCAAGGAAGAACGATTCATCATTATAATTCGCATTTGAATCCTATAGAGCGTTACGTGGTACAGAGTGAAGGGGAGGCGCGTCTGGCAAAAAAATGGAAAATAGATGTTAAGAATTTACCTGACCGTACCTATCGAATTGGCTGGCGTGACATTGCGCAGCCAACAGACACGCGTAGTTTAATTTGTACGATTGTGCCTCGCGGTGTGTTCTGTGGGAATGCTTTGAACCAGGCAATCGTCTATTTCAGGGAAGAAAAGGATGCAAACGAAAATGTACAAAGTGTTGTTTCACATGATTATGAACTGATATCTGGTCTTAATGTGGTATTTTCTTCTTTCTCCGCAGATATGTATATCCGTATTCGCATTGCCAAGCATGTCAGTGCGTTTATATTAAAATCTCTGCCTGTACCAAGAGAATATGAAACAATTAAGGAGCTGGGACGAATGGCATTGCCGCTCTATGATGGCGATGAATTTGAAGCTTTCCGCGGTGAAGTTGCGGCGTTAACGGATGAAGAGGCAAGAACCAAATTGATTGCAAAGTTGGATGCCCGCGTAGCCATTATGTATGATTTGTCCTATGAAGAATATCAGGCAGTGTTAGAGACCTTCCCATTAGTGGATGAACAATTCAAAAAACGTTGCCTGCTGGCTTTCAATGACTGGAAGTTTAGTATGTAACATTGAATTTGCGTACAGCATGTGGGGCAAGGTACACTGCGAAGCCGAATGCGTGGCGTGGCTGTTTAAGATGTATCAGGAAGTGACAGAGAATAATTGAAAACAAAATAGTATTCGGGTATGATTTGGCAAATGACTTGAAGGAGTACGATTGCATCAAAGAAGAATGAACTGCGGCTTACGGCAGGCTATTATAGTCTGCCGTTTTTTTACGCCTTTTGAGTACATATTAAACGAAAAAAATGGGTAATATTAAATTTAAATAACTCTGTTGCACAGCGAAAAACGCCTTAAAAAGGCACTAAGGCATAAAAAGAGCCCCCGAGTAGGGGGCTGCCAGTAATAAGAGTGTGATTTTGTTATAGTGTTCTTGGCGGAAAAATGGGATGCCATCCTTCATATAATTTCTTTTCGGCTTCTTCCATGGCATTTAATTTGTGCTCGTCTTTTTCCTGCCACCGTAACCGTATGACTTTTGTTTTGTTGCCAAATAATGATTCCGCCGTGTCATGTAAGATTCCGTTTGCCCGTTGCTGTTGTTCCTGGTCGGCTTTTTGTATGGTCGGGTTTTGTTCCGGTTTGTACTTTTCATATTCGGGTTTGTCTTTTTGGTTTCGTGTCCGGTACATTCGTTGTTTTTCCTCTGTTGGGGTTACCCGGGTGATATGGTATCGGTTGTCTTCTTTTTTCCTTTCGATTTGGTAGACCGGTACGTAACCTTCTATGATGTCGTCTCCGATTTTGATTCCTTTGACGGATTCTTCTTCTCCTTGGATGATGTAATATATGTTTCCCTTGTATCCGCAGGCCTGAAATTTTTTTACCGGAATGGTTCCGTCCACCCGGTCGTTTCGTGTCAGTTGTTTGGGAATTGGTTCAGAGAACAATACGGTTTCCGGGTCTGCTTTGTCAAAGTCTTTTAAAATTTCATGGCAGGCTTCCTCTTCTTTTTCCAATATTTTAATTTTGCCATAGGATTTTTTTGCGTTCGTTTCCCTTTGTGCATTTTCTATTTCTATGGTTTTCAATATTGCTTCATATTCTTGTTTTCTTCCAACCTGGCATTCGTTGATCAGCTTCGTTAATTCTTTTTGTTTTTCTTCTGCGATGGTTCGTTTCTTAACTTTGTCCATGTTGTATTGGAAATATCTTTCCTGCCAGTTGGGGTAGGAACGGTCCAACATGGATTCGTCTTTGGCGTTTGCTTCGTCGTAGATTCGTTTGGCTTCCTGGGCTGCTTTTCTTTTCTTTTGGTATTCACCGTTCGTCATTCGTTGCAATGCTTCGGCGTTGTACCATTTTTTATTCAGGATGCTTTTCCGTTCCTGGTTGTATTTCTCTTCTTCCCTCTGGATCTGTTCAAAGATGTCTTCCGCTTTTTTGCTGAAATATTCTTTCATGTCTCCTACCGTAATGACGACCGGGGATTCCCGGATTGATTTGGCTTCTTCTTCGGTTCTGTCTTTGAGGAATCGTTTGATTTGTTGTTTTCGTTCCTGTTGGATTTTTCTTGCGGCTCTTCGAAGGACGGCGTCTTTTGCATATAAGGTTACGTTTCGTTCTACGTAATCCATGTCTTCTATTGGTTTGGTTTCAATGAGTCCGGCTTCAAAGTCAGAAATTTTTTTGTCGATTTCTTTTTGGATGTTCGGGTTGCGGAAGAGACCTGCCATCTTTGGGGCCGGTTCCCGGTTCATCATGTCGGCGATTTGGTTCTCGCCTTTGGAATACATTTTTTCTTTTTGCTTCTGCAATGTTTCGCAGCTGACTTCTTCGTCGATTCCATTTTCTTTTAATTTTTCGTTGAGGATTTTTTCCCAACGTTTGCGTGTGTCTTGCAAGAAAAATTTGTCTTCGAATCTTGGATTTTTTTTGTATCCGCCAGTTGGTTCGTTATTTTTATTTGTTGAATATCGTTTGAAAAAATCTTCGGGTGTTTTGATTTCTCTGTCTTTTTCAATTGTTCTTTCATTGAACATGATGTGTGCATGGATGTTTGTCATGTCTTTGTCATGTCTTTGTCATGTCGTGCTGGTTTTTCATGGATGGCATAGGAGTAAGCGTGTTCTTTTTTTATTCCGAGTTGGTCCAGTAATTTTTCGACGCATGCAATATTGTCGTCCAGTGAAAGTTCTTGTGCAAGTCCGACTTCGATTTCCCGATAGGCACATCCGTCTTTTCTTTCGTTATTGTCTGCTGCGTCCCAAAACATTCCTGGTTCTTTTGCCCATGATGGTATGTTGCCATTTGATTTATATCGGAGGTCTTCACCGTGATTTCGAATATTCGTGTATTTGCCTTCCCGGCAGATATAATCAAAGTGTTTCTTGGATTCAATTTTTCCCAGGTTGTCTTTTCGGTTTGGTTGTCTTTTGTATGTCAGATGATAGGTTGGCATTTTGTTTTCTCCTTTTCTTCTGATAGGGTAGTAGGGCTTTTTGATTTGTTATAGTTAAATTTGCTTTGTGGTATGACTAATATAATAGGAAGAAAAATAGACGGATTTTGTTGGTATGTTTCCGCCTGGTTATATTATATCGTGTTTTATTTTCATTTACAAATGCGTTTTTGATTAGAAGATGCCGGTAGGCATACGATGGAACATCGTCCGCTTGCGGTGGGGCCCCCACGCTCAGTGGGCGAACGTGGGTTTCTCTGAAAGAGAAACCCGTAAGTTCGCCTTCCGCTTTTTTTTATCTCTGGGGTGGTTCGGTGTAAATTTTAGTAATAATGTATCCATTTTTGGTTTCATTTTTAGTAATAATGTATCTGTTTTTGGTTTTTAGGAATTTTGTATCCATTTGATTTTAGTAATAATGTATTCATTTTTGTTGATTTTAGTAATAATGTATCCAGTTGATTTTTTTAGGAATTTTGTATCCATTTTGGTTTAGTAATAATGTATCCTCTCTTGTTTATTTTAGTAATAATGTATCCAGTTAATTTTTTTAGGAATTTTGTATCCATTTTGGTTTAGTAATAATGTATCCTCTCTTGTTTATTTTAGTAATAATGTATCCAGTTAATTTTTTTAGGAATTTTGTATCCGTTTCGGTTTTAGTAATAATGTATCCTCTCTTGTTTATTTTAGTAATAATGTATCCAGTTAATTTTTTTAGGAATTTTGTATCCGTTTCGGTTTTAGTAATAATGTATCCTCTCTTGTTGATTTTAGTAATAATGTATCCAGTTGATTTTTTTAGGAATTTTGTATCTGTTTTGGTTTTAGTAATAATGTATCTACTTTTTGTTCGTTTTAGTGATATTGTATTCGTTGTTGACTTTTTATTTGTAATATTTTTTTGTATTGTATCCTGGTTTGTTCTTCTTTTGGTTTTTGTATGCGATTGTTTAAATTTTGGGGATTGATAATGATATTGGTTTTAGGAACCGGGTCTTTAGTTTGGTTGTCCTATTATGATTATTTTCTTATTTTGATTTTGTTAGGGTAGAATGATCTGTCGTTTCATTTTTTTCATATTGGATTTTTTATCTCCTGTTTTTTTTGTCTCTTGAAATTTTCTTTGATTTTTTTGTGGTTTGATTTTTGAATGCTTGAAAATTTTTATGGAAAATTTGGCTTCGGATTTTTGGGAAAAATTTTGGGGCTTGTCATTTTTTTGCTTCGAGAAATTTGGTCTAATTTTTTTGTCGGATGATTTTTTTGGGAAAATTTTTTTGGTGATTTTTTTACGGTTGAAATCTTTAGCCCAAATTTTTGGCCATGGATTTTTGGTCGTGGTAAAAATTTTTCCTGATTTTTCTTGGTTAAGAAAATGGGGTGAACGATGCGGATGGTCATTTTTGGAGTCTGGTTTTTCGGATATGCTTTTTATCTTTTGTGTTCATTTGGGCAGGCGGAGATTTAGGCGTAGTTGGTTTTGCATTTACGTTTTGGATATCAGGGGAAACGGATGACCGAGATGAAAGTACTGTACTTTTTACGGTCGTAATTATTGGCGTTTGTTTCGTTCATGGGTATTTTGATTGGAACTTTTTGGGGGAGTGGTTGTTGGTTCGAATCAGTTTGTCGAGTGCTGTTTGTTGGACTCATTTTGGAAGTACATGTAGTTTGGCGAACGAATATTTTTGGACGGATCTCTTTGATTGGTAAAATGAATATGGTGGTTGAGATTGGGTTGTGTTCTATGTGTGATCCGGAAAGAGGTTGAAGATTTTCGGTCGTGGTTTGTTTATCCGGCAGGTTTTTCAGTCCTGACTTTTAAAAAGAGCAGCAGATGTTTTTTCGTCACAGTATTGTCTGTATCACTGATCTGTACACTTTGTTTTTATAGATGCTCCTGGGTATTAATTGTTCTTGCATTACACAACGGAACATACATGTATCTTGAATCTTCAATGGTTGTGTTTTTTTATAGCGAGGTGTTAATTTCGTAAAATAGTTTCTAATTTGTAAATAATTTTACCCTTTGTTTTGTATTATAATTATAATAACAGGAAAACTTTATACTGCTGAGGAGTACTTTTTATGATAGAGAAGAATACGGAACAGAAAATCAGATTTTACGAGTTGTTCGCGCAGCTTGTATCCGCCATGACGGATTTTGATGCTATAAACATTCCGTTGATTGAAAGCCTACTGGTTGAACTATGCGTTCTCTTACGCCTTTCTAAAGCAGAGACCTTTCTGTACAACAGCCTAAAAGAAGAGGCACAGGGTAAAGGGGAACGACTCTGCTGCTTCGATAAGGGAGAGGGAGAACCTGTCGCCTCTTTTCGCATTGAATCCAGTATTATGACGGTAGGTAAGATGATTGCCTATATGAAGCTGGAAGCCCCGCCGCTGACCGATGATGAAAGAAAAATGTTAGAACTGGCCATGCGCGCCACTCTCAGCTTTCTAAGTCGCAACCGGTACAGAAATGTTATTGAGATGCTGGCGTTTTACGATGACGCCGGATATCGGAACCTGCGTAGCCTTCAAAACCATTACAGAACAATGTTTAAGGCGGGACAACTTAACAACCTGGCGGCCATCCGCTACAACCTGCGACGTTTTTCCCTGATTAACCGCAATTTGGGGAGAAAAAGTGCTGATGTGGCGTTGCGGAATCATTATAGAATGATTGAGGAAAAAGCAGGAAAAGACGGAATTGTTTGCCGACTGGACGCCGATAATTTTGTTGCCGTCTGCAAGAAGAATTATCTGGATGAATTGCTGGCATGTCTGGATGAGGCTAACGTCATCTACGATGAACAGGAGGGAAAAACTGTAGAAATTTCTGCTAATGCGGGCGTATTTGTTATCCCTGATGGTTTTCTGTATGCCGGCTATGACGATATCTGGAACCGGCTCATCCATTCGTATATGGAGGCCATGACCGGCAAGTATGGTCACATTGTGTTTTATAATGAAACAGTAGAAAGCAACCGTTTTAAAATTGAACAGGTGCAGCACTCTTTCCATGATGCGCTTCGCAAGGAAGAATTCTTTGCAGTATATCAGCCGAAGTATCATATCAAGACTGGCAAGATTATCGGGGCGGAAGCGTTATGCCGCTGGCGTCATAACGGAAAGCTTGTGCTTCCGGGAGATTTTATTCCGGCACTGGAAGAGAGTAACGATATCTGTGATCTTGATTTTTATATGATTGACCATATTTGCCGGGATATCCGGCGCTGGCTGGACGAGGGACGTAAGGTAGTGCGTATCTCCGTCAACCTGTCCCGCAAGCATATGATGAACAACAACCTGTTGGAAGATGTGAAGAATATTATTGATAAATATAAGATACCGCACCATTATTTGGAGTTCGAGTGTACGGAAACGACAACAGACGTGGAATCTGGTGTGTTGCAACAGCTTGTAAAGGGCATGCGGGAAATGGGGTTCAGCACGGCGGTGGACGATTACGGCGTCGGTTATTCTTCCCTGAACCTGCTTCAAAGTATTTCCTGGAACGTGGTGAAGATCGACCGCAGTATTCTGCCTTTGAATGCTGACGACCCTAACAGCAGGCAGCCCATTGTGGTACTGAAACATGTGGTTGCGATGCTTAAGGAGATCGGGTTGGAATGCGTGGTGGAAGGTGTGGAAACGCAGTATCAGGTTGACTTGTTACGGGAAATGGATTGCGATGTTGCCCAGGGCTTCTTTTTTGACCGGCCATTGTTGGTAGAAGATTTTGAGAAACGTATGGAAAATAATACTTAAGTATTAGTGTTTATCCGATATAACCAATCATTATACCCTTGCAAACTCCAAAGTATGTTGATATTATAATTGTAGTCTCCGATTGTGTACTCTCACGAAACTATTATTAAAGGAGTTTTGACTATGCACAAAAAAGAACTCATTACAGCAATTGCTCAAAAAACCGAAATGACCCAGGCAGATGTAGAAAAAGTCTTGAAAGCTTTCATGGAAGTGACAGTTGCTGAAGTTGCCAAGAAAGGTAACGTACAGCTGATTGGCTTTGGCACTTTTGAAGCCCGTAAGCGCCCTGCCCGCACCGGCATAAACCCGCAGAACGGAAAACCCATCGCAATTGCGGCTGATGTTTTTCCGGGATTTAAGGTAGGTAAGACTTTCAAAGATGCCGTCAGCGTAAACTCTCAAAAGAAAGCCGCCAAAAAAGCGAAAAAAATAAGGTGATGATGCGCCCATCGCAGAAATGCGGTGGGCGTTTTTGATGTTAGTATGACGGGCATGCCGTCAGTCTGTGGTGAAAGTCCACAAGGGGCGTAGTTGCCGACGAACCCCATAGCGACTCCCAAGGTTTGCATCGCGAGGTGCAGGCGAGAAGAAGGGATAGCGAAATCGTAGCCTGACGAACAGAAACCTGATATAAGGCGCCTATGACGGATAAGCTGGCTAACGACAGCGAAGTCCAAAAGGCAACCGTAACTCACAGGCGTAAATCAGGCAGGTAGACGAGGAAAGA
>Ga0256404_1004926_pt1 | contig 24392 bp, 15 predicted proteins | sample RumenRJG_01DNA_FD_185990 | JGI IMG/M metagenome (GOLD analysis project Ga0256404, IMG submission 185990) | Bovine rumen microbial communities from Lethbridge, Alberta, Canada - RJG_01 | ecosystem: Host-associated > Mammals > Digestive system > Stomach > Rumen | place: Canada: Alberta | collected... | reverse complement strand
TGATGGAGAGCAACTTCACGCGCTTGACGGCGCTGTAGTCCTGATGATAGTAGCAGGTGAAATCGGTACCGCCGGTCAGGTGAATGGTGGCCGGGCTCTTCGGACGGCCCGCGAGGCTGGCTTCCGTTGCCTTGCAGGTCAGATCCAGGGAAATGGTCCCTTTGTTGAGGGTGACCGATCCCGAAACCGGATAATACGTGGTACCGGTATAGGTGTTGGTAACGTAGCATCTGGAAGAGGCACCGTACATCAGCGGGATCATGGCACCGATCTGTGCCTTTTCTCCGAAGGTATAGGTACCGTCCTGGATAGGCGTGCTGCAGAAACGGTTCGCAAAGTTCTTCTCGAAGCTCCAGTCAGCATTGGCAATGACCGCAATCATCATTTCCCAACAATTGTTGAAATAGGAGTTGGAACCAAAACTGAAGACATTGCATTCGGTACCCGGGATAGCCTCTTTGCGGTCTTCGGGGGCCGTTTGGGGAGCATTGGCTCCGATATACTTGCTGTACCAATAGCCTATATACTGGGTACCGAAAGCACCATCCAGGGTGGTAAACACATCATCCTTGTCATCGTACGGGTGTGTTTGCTCATCCGTAGCCTTGTCAAGCGGGACATCGATGTCGATGTTCACCTGCACGGGATCCTCATCAGTAGGCTTCACGGTTGCAGCATACTTGAAGTTCTTGGTTCCGTCTTCATTCTTGGTAATGGTCAGAACGGTGGATTCCGCCGTAACTTCGGTATCCTTGAGGGAACCATCCTCCTTGTACAGCTTGATGGATACATTGGAAAGGAGACCGGCATCGGCCTTGGCGATACCATTCTTATATTTCAGGTCCGGATCGGTTTCTGCGGTGCCGAAGGTATAGGTTCCGGCAGGGAGGTCGTTGAGGTCTACCTCACCGGCAGCGGAATAGAAGCTGAAGGATGCTTGGGCAACTTCCGTCTTGACCTCGGGATTCATGCGCGGCAGATAGAAATAGACGGACCAGCCGTTCGCCTTTGTGGTGAAGTAGGTATCAAACGTGTTCGTCCAGTTGACCTCTCCGCCACCGCCGCAGAAGTCGGTGGTCATTTCGAGTGTGCCGGCATAGGAATAGCTGTGCTGCTCTCCGGCGGCATCGATCAGGATGGCCGTAATCTTATAAGCGCCATTCTCTTCTGCAACCGTGACGGTTCCGTCGTAAACGAGGACTTCGCGCTTGTCGGTTACGATAGTGGTGTAATATTTCTCTTTGCCGGTAGAGGACTTGATCGAGAACGTATTGTCGTCTTTCTTGCCGGTAGCGTCAATTTCATAGGTAGCGGCAGGAATCTTGTCCACGGGGTAGAACTTGAACACATTGCCATCCAGTTGGCCTTTCTTGTTGAGGGCGAGGGTAATCTCGTCACCGTCAGCGGTGGCCAGATTGACGATGTACTGCTGGTGCAGGTTGATGCTCCAGGTCTCGTTGTCGTAAATGGACTGGCTGTTGCCAATGTAAACGGCGTTGCCGATGACGGCCGGCGTCCAGGCAGCGTTCTGTAATACGACATACTGCTGGGAATAGCCAGGAGCGGTAAGGAAGAAGGTTCCTTCACGCGGGGCGAGCTCGGTATTGGCATCCACATGAACCGTCACCACTTTCTCGGTCGGTGCGGACTTGGTGGAAACGACTTTGATCCAGGTGCTGGCAGCATCGGGCGTAACCGTGTACTGCAGATTGGATTTAACCGGGATCTCAATGTCCTGGGCTTCCGGCGAAACTTCGATGACAATACCGGTTTCCAGGACGGATTCCGTTCCCTGGACAACGGTGAAATCGGTTTTCACCAGACCCACGGCCACGGTAACCTTTCCGCTCCGTTGCTCCCAGGTGGTGTTCTCTGCGACAGCGAGCGTCAGATTAACGGAGCCCGCTTCTCCGGAAGTCTGGGCGGGAACGATCCACGGGGAATCGCTGGTGGCCGTCCAGGCCTTGTTAGCCTTGAAAGAGATGACCGGCGAGGCGGCATCTTTTCCAACATTGATGGTGGTACCGACGATGTTCAGGGCATCTTCGGCTTCCTTCTCCTCCGATTTGCAGGAGACTGCAGCAAGCCCGACCAGGGCTGCGACTGCCAGTAATACATACTTTTTCATAAGTAAATAATATTATGGTGTTTTTGTTCCTTTCATTCCTTCCAGTTGCGACAGCAGGTAACGGATTCTGTTTTTGTCGTATTCGCCCTGCGCCGCCCGCAGACTCTTCTTCAGGATGTCTTCGAGCCTGTCTATTTCCGTGATGCAGGCGTTCTCCAGGACGGGACCGTAGAAGTTCTCCGATACCGGGACGGGTGCTTGCAGCTGTATTGCTTTATGGTTGTATTCCTTGTTGTTCTGCTCATAGACGGGAAGGCTCCTCATCAGTCCCCGGGCCATCCATATCTCCACCAGGAAGTCGTCCCCTTCGGGCACGGAGCCTTTGCGGAGGTTGCTGGTGATCACGTCCGTGACGTCCGAGAGCATTTCGCCGATGGGGTACTCGGACAGTCCGAGCTTCGTGGAGACTGCGCTCCATTTCAGCCGGCCCAGCATCGCGTTCTGGGTGAGGGCATTGACACGCATCAGCGTAGCGAAACCGTTGTAGGCACCGCTGAATGCCAGAAGTTCCCTGGCGGAATCCAGGTAGTCCAGTTTGTCCAGCCCGTCTATGGCCATGGAAAGTGCCCTTTTCTGCTCGTCCCGGCTTACGGCGACGTATTTGCTTCCGGTGCTCATGTCCTGGACATACAAGCCGCCGACCAGTCTTGCGAGCTTCTTGTGCTCGGTGCAATGATGACGCAGCACCTGCTCTGCCAGCACGGTCCTGAAAGTCGTGTTATGCGGCACCGTGGTTTCGTACCAGCGCGGGGCGTTGGCGGCGATGTAGCCGTATCGCCCGATGGCGGTGGCGTATTCCTCGAAGGGATCGTTGCCCAGATCGCCCCGGTAGCATCTGGGATCCGGAGAAGATTGGGCGTACGGCAGGTACAGGTAAGCGGGATCCCCCGCCTTGGAGCGGATCAGGGAATCGGCAAGCGCCCTGTCGGAAGCCGCATCGGGGCGGGAGTAGATCCACTCTATCGCCATATAGTCGTATGCACCGGGCTGGTCGACGACGGTCGCCACGCCTTTCTCCCTGTCTCCGGGGCGGGCAAGCGTATTGAACAGCACGTCGTCCGTCACGGATGCGGTGATACCGTGCTCCCGGGTAAAAGCAGGGTCCCGCAGCTGTGCGGGCGAATAGGCGTACGACCCCGCCACATTGGCGCTCAGGCCCAGAACGCGGGCAAAGGCCTGCATCACCCTGGCGGTGAGGGCCTCGCAGAAAGCGTCTTCGGTAATCTCGTACTCCTGCCACCTCGGATCCACGTCGGAGATGCCGAACAGGCCGTCCATGCGGAAATAGTCGCGGATTCCGGCGGGCACTGTGATGCTGCAGGCGGAAATCAGGCCGCTGGCCGGATCGCTGAGCACGGAGACGGAAAGGCTTCCGGATGAGCAGTGCCTGTCGGCCATTACCTTGCTGACCAGCGGATTCTCGGCAACGAACCCCGGCCCGTAGGGGCGCACTTCGATGACGCTTCCCAGGCCCGCGGCCTCGAAGGTCTTGTTCCACACGAGGATTCCCCGGCTCACGGCCTCCCGCTGGACGGCGGAGAACAGGGTATCGATATAGACCACGATTTTCTTCCCGCCGGTAAGATCCCATCGGGATACGATTTCTTCCTTCCGGATGCCTTTATCTCCGGAAATGACATTCCGGGAGGCATTGACGGTGCCGATACGCGGGTCTGCGACCCGGATCTTGACGGTGCTTTTCGGCACCAGGGTGAGCAGGGTGGCTACTTCTCCGTCCATCGACAGGATTTCCTCGTCGATGGTCTGGATCATGTTCCCGCCAAGATCGTACGCGGGCGAGACCTTGAAAGTCACTCCCTGCAGCACGCCGGTGCTGGCAGGATAGGCAAGCAGCTCCTTGAAGTGCGTGAATTCCGATTTGACCGTCGCCTTGTTCACCATGGCATTGCCGTCCACCTGGACTTTCGCCGGGTTGAAGGCGTCCTTGTTGGACGGGCTGAAGAGTTTGCTCACCTCCACCACGACGGCGGTGGAATCCGCATTGCGGTATTTGATGGGGAACGCATAGCGCACGGGGGCGATGGTGGATTCGGGCGTCGCCACGGGCGATGTCAGCAGCAGCAGGGAATCGGTCTGCGACAGGGTGAAAACCTCCCGGGCGGAAATGTCCGTCCCGCAGGTGGTCCAGCCCGACGAATTCCGCATGAACGAGGACAGGATCACCCGCCGGCCCATGAGGGAGTCGGGGAATTCCATCCAGTACTTGTCGCCATCCTTGTAAATGCGCATGCATGTACCGGCAGACTTGATGCCGGCTTTGGAAGTAAACGTCTCGTAGGTGTCTGCTCCCTGCAAGGCAAGGGCAAACGAAAGCGCAAGAAGGATCAGGAACAGTTTTTTCATTATCTTACGCTATAATCGATGATACTTCTCAGGAGCGCATAGTGCCCCTTGTCTTCGCCTTTTCCGGATTTTCGGTCGATGAGCTTGCGGACCCGCATCAGTTCGGCATATACGGTGGAGTGGCTTATATGGCCGCCGCCGAAATTCCGCGGTTCCCATTCGAAGCCGGACACCTCGTCGTAGCAGATGCTTCCCATGGAGGAATCCGGGTTCAGCAGGTCGCAGACATGATTCCCGTCGTGGAGGGCGTTTTCTTTTTCACGAACGTTCGGATTCTTGAAACCGACCATGTTCATCAGGGATTCCACATAGATCCGCTGGAAAAGCCGGTCGCCTTCGGTAAGTGCGCGGCCTTTGGCGGTAGGACGCCACACGTGCTCGTAGAGCAGATCCATCATATCCTTGACCGGCAGTTCCTGCGTGTCGATGCCGTCAATCATGCCGGCGGCGAAACCCTTGCTCATTAGGTTCTGGGCGATGCTTTTGCGGACGGCTTCCACCGGCGAGCCGACAATGGGAAGACGGCCGGTCACGGCCTTGTCTTCCAGCCAGTCCAGGTCGGAATACATCTTGAATACCTGGTCCAAAGCACGCACCTGGATATCCCGGGGCACGTTTTCAAAGCGTTTCTGTCCGTCTCCGGGGAGGGTCTCGTTGCGGTACAGGCCTTCGATGTTGTGCATCAGGTGGCCGGCGTAACGGAGATACTGGTTCACGATGCCCAGGTAGAGTTCCGTCCGGTATTTCATATCGGGGTCCGTCTCATCGGGGATCCAGTCCAGGAAGTGGGACAGGATATACTTGAGGTTCCGGACACCCGCTTCGGATGCGGCGAAAACGTCGTTGCTGAGGTCTTCCACCTGGCAGCGCGGGTCGAAGAACAGGCCCATCTGTTGCTTGCCGTAGCGGTAAACCGGCGAAAAAGCCACCGAATCCGTAATCCAGCGGGTCGTGATGCGGGTTTCCTCGGCAAAATCGGCAGCGTCGAACACGGGCGTATAGCCCCAGCGGATGGCCCAGTAGTCGTTCTCTCCGAATTTGGGCGGGGTGAGCCGGACACCGCGCTCCTTGTCGCCCGGAGCGGCCACGTAGTTGAAACGGGCATAGTCCATGATGGAGGTGGTGGTGCCGTGCTGCTGGCTGAAGGCCGGGTCGCGCAGTTGCTCGACCGAGAAGCAGGTAGATGCGCTCATGTTGTGCATCAGGCCGAGGGTATGTCCCACCTCGTGGCGGATGACATAGGTCAGGGCGTCTCCGAGAATCTCCCGGGGGATGTCGGTGCAGCGGACCTCCGGGTCGGCCTGGGCGGTCTGGACGAACATCCACACACTCAGGAGTTTGATCACATCGTGGTACACCCACACGGAGGCGTTGATGATCTCTCCGCTGCGGGGGTCGGTCCACGAAGGTCCCATGGCGTTTTGGACCGATACCGGCGCGTAGCGGATGCAGTTGTAGCGGATGTTTTCGGGATCGAAATCGGGGTCGTCTTCCGGGAAAGGAAGGGCCCGGACGGCCTGCTTGAAGCCTATCCGCTCAAACACCTCGTTCCACTGCAGGACGGCCTGGGTAATGTAGGGCTTCCACCACTCGGGGAAGTTGTTGTCGATCCAGAAGGTAATGGGCTTGACAGGTTCTACCAGCTCTCCCCGCCGGAAGGCCGCGGTGTCGGAGGGCTCCAGGCGCCAGCGGTTGACGAACCAGATGTCCTTGCTCGTGGAGTTGAGGTCTTCTACCATCGTCCGCCGGGTAAAGAAAAAGTTGATCCGGGGATCGGCGATCCGGGGGTGATAGATTTCTTCCGGCAGCAGCAGGAAGGAGGCGACCGACTCGATGGTCAGCGGAACGTCCTTCTTCTTGACTTCATACGTATAGGTGCGGCTTACCGCCACGGAGAAATTGTCTTCGAAGCATTTGGCTCCACAGACATAGGACAGGTCCTTCTTGAAGTTCTTCTTGACGGCTTTCGAACCCATCGGATTGTGCTCGGTGGGGTCGAGTTCCTTCCGGTCCGAGAGGAAGAAATCGGTGGCGTCCACGACAGACCTGCCGGGGGCGCCGGAGGATTTGATCTTGAATTTCTCTACGGTGGCGCCGGTGTGGCAGTCCGACAAGGCGTTCAGGATGTTCCCTTCGGAAGAGGAGAAATCGAACGATACCTCCTTGAGCCGGAGGGTGCTGTCCACTTTCTCGAACGTATAGAATTTGAGGCCGCTGACGTCTTTCAGACCGACGTTTCCTATTTTGACATCGCTGATGGCCCGGACGGTCGAGGCCATGGCCCAGGTCCGGCCCAGGAGCGAATCGGGAATGTCGAGGAGGACCTTTCCTTTTTCCAGGGAGGCCTTGATGCCGGGTTGGTTTTCCGCTCCGAGTCGAAGCGGGCAGAGTAGAATCGGTAAAACCGCCAATAAAAGTATCTTTTTTTTCTGCATAACTATCTGAACGTAGTTGTGGCTGCGGTGATCCTTCCGAATCCACCATACACGCCATTATCTTTATAGGTAAAGAGACCGGTACTGACATTAAACGGTCTGAGGTAAATCTTGCCTTCGCCCGTTTTTTCGTTGTAGGTAAAGATGGCAACCTGCATCCGGTTGGTCGCGAGCGGGAACGTATAGGAGGTATAGTCGAATCCGTGGGCGCCGTACCATCCCTGGGTATAGAACTTGATACCCGTAATGACTTCGTTCTTGCTGTCCGGTGACCAGTTGATCTCGCGGAAAACGGGGCTTCCGCCGATGACGGCGATGGAAGCGATTTTGCTGTCCGATGCCATGAACAGGATGTCGGCGTTGTCGCAGAAGGCAAAGTACTGGGCATCGGTGAGCCACTGGTTCGCATCCAGCGGATAATGAATCAGCTCATTGTCGCTGGGGTGGAGGTACAGGATATGGTGTTTGCCGTCGGCTGCCTGGATCAGGAAGGCGCAGCGCCCTTCCTTGCCGGCGCCGGCCCAGAGGGACTTGCCGCCGGCAAGGTCCGCTCCAACCGGGTCCGTTACCAGGGCGAAACTGCTGTAACCGGAGAACTGCGCGTGCATATAGTAGAATTTGCCTTCCGCCTCGTTGAAGAAGGCGATATCGCTCTGCTGAACCGCATACGCGTAGCCGACGTTGGTCGGCGTAAAGACATCCGCAGGAATACCGCTGTAACCGGCGATATTGAAGATGTTGTTGGTATGGCAGATATTCAGCCACAATTTTCCGTTAATCTGGGCGGCCGTCATGATCTGGCCGTAATTGATCAGGTTATGCACCTCGAAGGTCGGTTCCTTGTAGCCGTTGAACAGGGCGCCGTCCTGTTTGGCCACTTTGAAGGTGAGGGGATCCAGGGCAAGCAGGTGCTCGTCGGTTCCCACCAGGATGAGCGTCTCGTTATAGACGGCGCCGTCCGACCGGACCACGGGAAGCACGGCATTGACTTTCCCGTTCACGGGCTGGCCGTTTGCCAGTTGGTAAATGTCCCGTGTATAGCGGGGAACATCGCTGGTATAGCCGTAGGTTACGTATTTGTTTGCAAGAAGGTCGAAGTCGGTTGTCTCGCCGCCGTCCCTGGTGTGGGCGACCAGGATTCCTTCCCCGAGGGAAGAGCGCACGAAAACGTGGCAGAAGGCCGTCTTGAAAAGGCCGCTCTCCCTGTCGGTCGCCGTGAAGGACAGGCAATACGGTGTCTCATTGGGCTGGTTGGCCACACGGTAGGCGATGTCGGCCGTTTCCGAAATGTCGATACGGTCCCGGCTGTTGCCCGGTTTGAGGTCGATGGCCCACGCGTAGTCGAAGCCGTCGTATGCTTCTCCGCCCAGCGTCACGGTCGCATGCAGGGCGATTTCCTCTCCGAAGTAGGTTTCCAGCGAGTCCGGGATCCCGCTGATTTCGATTTCGGGAATGACCTTGTCAGCCGTCGTGCTGAGGTCCTGATAGCAGGAGAACAGCAGCGTGAGCGGAAGAATGAATAGGGAAAGCCGTTTGATCATAGTGACACGAGGGTTGAATAGATTGTGGGTATCACGGAGGGCTTCTTTCCCTGGCCTACCGGCGTGTCGGCGTTGGGATAGTCTTCATAGTCCTCGCTGTGCATATAGGGGTTCCCGGGATTGGCCAGGTCGTGGTTGCGGACTATTTCCCGGACCCTCTTGTTCATGGCGCTCCACCAGGTCGGATCTTTGACTATCAATCCGTTCTCCGGGGTGGCGTCGGACTTGCGCCTTACGTATAAATCGATCTCGTCTCCGTACTCCTCCACGAGAATCTTGTGCAGGGCCTTGCTGTAGCCCGTACTGATGTACAGGTACCAGTTCTTCCAAACGGCGGGAACCGGCCTGGCGTAGGAGTTGGTCCATTTCACGATCGCTGTCCTGTACAGTGGCTGTCCGGCGCGGAAGTAATCGTTGGGCACCAGGCTCATGACGATCACTTTCTGCTCCACGTCATCGGGAAGGGCCTTGACCCTTACCAAGATGTCGGTTTTCATCTCTCCGGCTTTCAGCACGGAGGAGAGTACCTGATAATCTCCGGCCACCGCTATGGAGTCCCGGATGTCCAGGGTGATCTCCCTGTCGTAATCGGCGGGGATGCCCAGCAGCTTCACTGGGATATGCAGGTCCTTGTATTCCTCGGTCCATCCCCTGAGCGAGAATGAATTCTCTATGCCGTCGAACGAAAGCGAGCAGTCTTCGAGCTTGAAGGTCTGGATCTCGCTTTTCACGCACGAGACCATGCAGGAGAGGACCGCTGCAGCCAGTATCGGTAAATAACGTTTCATAAGTCTTGATGTCTTCCGTAAGATAATTCGTCAGTAGGATATGGATATGGCGTGAGGTGCATCCTGTTGAACCAGTCTATGTCGATATTGATGAATGCTCCCATTTTGGGCACCAGACGCCTGGATGCATAATAAGCGATGCCCTCGCCGATGAATTCCTTGACATATTCAAGATAGACATGGTCCAGAAGATCGTCGATGTTCACGCCGATCCAGATTAATGAAGCGTCGATATCCTGGATGCCCCTGTGGCTCCTTATCTCGCCGAGGACTTCTTTCACCTTGTCCGTCTCGGACCTTTCAGCCGCCGCTTCGGCGATGATGAGATACATCTCGGATATCTTTATCATCGGCACCCTGTTCCTGTAGCCCTCATAGTAGGAGGAATTGTTGTAGTATTTGTACGGACGGTACTGGTTGCTGTAGAACTTGTACATGAGGGCGGGCCCCCTTATGTCCTCGGTTTCCGAGACGTTTATGGGATTGAACAGCGAAAGGTCCGAGATGTTCTTGTCTATGAATATCGACGACGCACCGGAGCCCAGCGAGTTGAAGATATAGACGTCGGTCAGGCTCTGGAGACCGCTTACTTCAAGTGCGAAAAGCTGTTCTGTGGAGAAAGTCCAGTCAACCACGTCGTTCGATGTGGCCTGGGTCATCGCCTCGGCGTCGACCCAGGAGAATGCGCCTGCGGCCTTGGCTTCCTCTATCACCTCGGCTGCGGCTGCGGCTGCGGCGTCCGTTTCGCCCTTGAACAGCAGCACCCTTGCCTTGAGCGCCTTTGCGGCGAAGTAGTTCATCCTCTTGTTCCTGGCATCCCAGAAGCCGTCGGCGTTCGCATTCGCCATGAATTCATCGGATGCGTTTCCCCGGACCGGGTCTTCTTCAAGAAGCGCAATCGCCTCGTCGATGTCATTCTCCAGGAGTACCAGGGTCTCCCTGTAGGTCTTCTGCGGCGCGGGCTCCTTGTCGTAGGAGGTGGCATACGGTACGGTGTACTTGTCGAGGTCCGCTTCCTTCAGCTGGGCAAGTCCGAACATGCGCATGAGGTCGAAATGGATATATGCGCGTAAGCCCAGCAGCTCACCTTTCATGAGGTTCCTCTCTATGCGGTCGGAAACGATGTCCGGTTTGGCTTCGAGCTCATACAAGACCTTGTTCGCGTTCGCTATCGAATAATAACCGGCGCGCCACATTCCTTCTATCAGCGGATTCACCAGATTGTTGTCCCATTCGTGATTCTGTATGGCCGTGAACAGCGGGCTGACCTGCTGGGCATATGGGCCGTAGGCCAGCTCGTTGACGTACCAGGTCCACATCTGGCCGTATTCATACTCGTTGCCCATGCTGATGTAAACACCGCAGAGGGCGTCCTGGAATCCGCTTCTGGAGGAGAAGAGGGTGGCGTCGGACACCTGTGTGGAGGACGTGGCTTCCAACCATTTGTTGCACGACAGGATACCTGCCAGGGCGATGAACAATAACGCCAGTTTCTTTATCGTCTTAATCATAACACTATCAGAATGAGGCATTTACACTAAAAGAGAACTTCCTGGCATAGGGGTAGGAGGTGCCCCTTTCAATTTCGATGGAAGAGAACGTATAGATATCGTTTGTATAGAGACTCAACCTGAGCCGGCTGAGTTTGAGGGCGCGGATGGCACGCAGCGGGAATTCGTAGTACACCGTGGCGGAAGAGAGGCTCAGCACATTGTTCCGTTGGACGAAACGGCTGGTCGCTTTCGTGAAGTTGTTCACGTTTACGTTCTGCGCCTTGAACGGAGCGATGTCTCCGGCCTTTGCCCAGCGTCCGCTGAAGACCCTCTTGTCCACGTTGCTGTCAAGCGTGGTGTTCTCCACCTTGTTCAGCAGCGTGCTGTTGTATAGGTAGCCGCCGCCGTAGAAGGTGGCCGTGAGGCTGAATCCGAAGCCCTTGATTTCACCGGTGATGCCGAAATTGCCGTTGAACAGCGGATCGGACGAGCCGCAGTTGACCAGATCGGCCGGATTCCATGAGGTGGTTATGTTGCCGTTCCTGTTGAGGAATATCTCTTCGCCTTTGTCCGAACTGATACCGAGGGAGCGGACAGCCCAGATGGAGTGCAGCGGCATGCCGTCATAGTACTGTATCACGGGTTCGGTCACGCCGGCTTCCTTTGCGCGCTCCTTCTGCTGGTCGTTGTAGGACCTGAGCACGTCGGAAATCTCAAGCACGCGGTTGTCGTTGACCGCAACCTTGCCGAACAGGCTGATGTAGGAGGAACCCTTCCGGTAGAAAGTCCAGCTTAAGCTGGCCTCGAGGCCCTTGTTGCGTACCTTTCCCAGGTTGTCGTTGGTGGAGGAAAAGCCGGTGGACGGCAGAATCGTCCTGGAGAAGACCAGGTTCCGGGTATCGGCGATATAGGCATCCAGCACCACGTTCAGGGACTTGGTGCGGAAGTCGATACCAACATTGTAATCCATTTTCTCTTCCCAGCCCAGCTCGGGGTTGGCCATATTGTTCAGGGCGGCCCCGGTGAAGCCGTTATAATACGCGGAAGAATAATAGGTATAGATGGGGAGCGCCACGTTGCTGGTGTAGTTCTGGTTGCCGGACGAGCCCGCGCTGCCCCTGATTTTCAGCTGCGTGATCCAGGGAATGTTGTCCTTCATCCAGCGTTCGTTGTGGATGTTCCATGCGAGTCCGGCGCTCCAGAAGAGGCCCCAGTGGTTCTTGGTACCGAAGACGGAGGAGGCGCTGCCCTTGATGGTCGCGTCGGCCATGTAGCGGTTGTCATAGCTGTAACCGGCCGTGGCGAGGGCTCCGAGGTTCCTGTTCAGGCCGTCGCTGCCCGTCGGCACCATGTCGGTGGCATATTGGCGCGCGAAGGTGATGCTCTTCATGTTGCTGTTCGGGAAGCCTTCCGTGTAGTTGACAATCTCTTCGTAGTTGGTCTGGGAAATGCTCCAGTCCACCGTGGCAAAGAGGTCGTGCTTGCCCGCAAGGTTATGGTTGAGCTGTGCCGATACATCGCCGGAATAGGTGGTGTAGCTGCCGTTGGACTGCTCGTAGCTGCCCCGGCGGAGGATTTCGTTGGTGTCGTAGAAATCCGTGTGCTGTCCCGGCTTGAATTCGTCTGTCCTGGTTTTCTGGGAATCGATTCCGAAACGGGCCACCATGCGCAGGTATTTGAGGAACTGGTACTCGGCGTAGAAGTTGTCGGAAATGGCCAGATACTCGCTTGTGTCGGTGGTCCCGATCGTGGCGTTGTACATCGGGTTGGTCACGAGCTCGAGGTTGGTGGATACGCCGTTGTACGTGTACTTTTTCATCTGCAGCACCTTCTTCAGCTTGCCTTCTTCGTCATAGGGAGTCAGGTACGGGTTGAGGGCCGCATACTCGTCGAAAGTGCCCCAGGGGGACTCCGCGCTGTTCATGCTGGAGATGCCCATGATGTTCCGGAAGGTCCACCCGCCCCGGCGGTAGGATAAGTTGACATTTCCGGAGACGACCTCGCGGAAGGAGCCCTTCATCGCGCCCTGCGTGTCGTTGTACGAGAAGGTGGCAAGGGCCTTCAACTCTTTGGAGCCCAGCTCGATGCTGACGGAATGCTTCTGGCCGATTCCGAGCCGCAGCGGCTTGGAGAGCCAGTAGGTGTCCTGGCCTTCCATGGCCTTCTTGAGCCTTTCGTTGTAAAGGGCCTGCCGGGCTATGGTCTCAAACGAATCGCTGCTGTTATAGTAGCCTTCGCGCTGCTCCACGTCCAGTTTTTCCAGGGAGTTGCAAAGGTTGTAGCTGGTGAGGTCCGGCGCCTCGATGGAAAGGCTGCCGTTGTACGTGACGCGGGTCTTGTCGTTGGTGAGGGCCTTGGTCTCGATGACGATCACGCCGTTGGCTCCCTTCGAGCCGTAGATGGCCTTGGCAGAGGCGTCCTTCAGGATGGTGATGCTCTGGATGAGGTTCATGTCCATATCGGTCACTTTTTCCAGCGTGGTTTCGAAACCGTCGAGGATGAACAGCGGCTGGTTGGCCTTGGCGAGGAAGTTGCTCTTCAGGCCGGACGCTTCCGCTGCCAGCGTGGAGGCGCCACGGATCTGCATGGAAGCCATGGCGTTGGGGTTGGAACCGGCTTCCAGGTTGTCCAGGATCATCAGGGAAGGATCCAGGTTTTTGAGCGATTCCACCACATTGGAGTTGGATACCCGTTTGATATCGTCGCTGGTCATGGATTGGACCGAGCCGGTGAAACTGTCTTTCCGGCGGGTGAAGATACCCGTTACCACGGATTCTTCCAGGACCTGGGAATCGGGTTCCAGATAAATCTTGACCTCTTTTTTCACGTCGGCGACAATGATTTCCTGCGATTTGTAGCTCATCATCTCAACGGTGAGCACGGCGTTTACCGGAACTCTCTCCAACAGGAACTTGCCATCCGCATCGGTCGTGGCAACCAGCTTGAGCTTGCGATTCAAGACAACGACGCCCGGGAAGGGTTCGCCTGTCTCGTCATAAATGGTACCTTTGACCTGGCGGGTGTTTTGTGCCCAAGAAGAAGGCAGGAATGCCGTAACAACTAGGACCGTCGCCAGGAGTTTCAGGAATACCCCTTTGAAGTTCGTCATAAAAACACTATTATAATTATAACCGGCGCAAATGTAATGAATAAATTTGAAAAAATAAATTGCAAAAACGAATAAGTATGCGCACCCCGAATCTAAACCGATTTATCCTATTATTGGATTTCGGGCGGGCGTAGGATGGGCCTTCAAGCCTTACTGTTAATTCTGTCGTTTAGTAGCTGTATATATGCTGTTTTAAGTTCTTCGGGGGCACAAGTGGTGGACCAGGTCCAGCCCATATAATTGGACCAGGTCCAGGCAAATCGCTTTCCGGAGGGACCGGCCATGCTAGAGGCCGTTTTTATGTCGGGTCACGGTGGCGGCAGTAGGAACAGACCGGCCGCGATGATTAACAAGACGAAAGGACGGAACATTACTTGAGGTTTGCCTTGAAGAAGGCTTCCATCTTGTCGTAGGGAATTACTCCCGCGACATCGTCGTAGAGGTCCACATGGGAGGCTCCGGGGATGATCAGGAGCTCTTTGTTGCCTTCCCTGGCGCTTTCTCCGACGACATGCTTTCCGGTCATGCGCTCGAAGGCATACTCGCTGAAATAGCGGCTGTGGGCCTTTTCGCCGTGGATGAGAAGCACAGGATTCTCGATTTCATGCGCCCAGGCCAGCAGAGGCTGGTTCAGGAAACTCTGGCAGCCGATAACGTTCCAGCCGTCGTTGGAATTACCGCTGCGCTCGTGATAGCCGCGGGGAGTCTTGTAATAGGCGTGATAGTCCTTGACGAACCAGGGCGCATCCTCGGGAAGCGGGTCAATGACGCCGCCGGCACGCTCGTAAGTACCTGAGGCATAATCCTTCGTGCGCTGAGTCGCCAGGGCGCGGCGCTTTTCCTGACGCTGGGCGGGCGTATCTTCGCTGGCGAAGTAGCCTTCCACGTTCACCTTGCTCATGTCATACATCGTGGATGCGACGGTGGCTTTAATGCGGGGATCCAGGGCGGCGGCATTGACGGCCATGCCGCCAAAACCACAGATTCCGATGATGCCGATGCGCTCCGGATCAACAAGTTCGCAGTTGGAGAGGAAATCGACAGCAGCGAGGAAATCCTCGGTGTTGATGTCCGGGGATGCCATCCTGCGGGGCTCACCGCCGGACTCGCCGGTAAAGGAAGGGTCGAAGGCAATGGCCACAAAGCCTCTTTCGGCCATATGCTGGGCATACAGGCCGCTGCTCTGCTCCTTCACGGCTCCGAAAGGACCGCTCACCGCAATGGCAGCAAGCCTTCCGGAAGCATTCTTGGGAACATACATGTCTGCCGCCAATTCAATACCATAGCGGTTGTGGAAAGTCACCTTGCTGTGATCGACGAGTTCGGACTTGGGGAACTTCTTGTCCCACACCTGGGTAAGATTCAGTGTACTCATATTCTGGTTTGTGTTAGATTTGCAAGCAAGCATCGAAAGGGATGCCATGATAACTGTAAAGAAATGATTGGTTTTCATATCCTTGGTGTTTTATGTTGCAAAGGTAGCATACCCGCACGGGATTATCTTACCTTTTTTTGTCTATTTTCTACCAATAACGCAGAAAATGTCATATATTTGCAAATACACATACCTTTTTAAGCATCATGAAGACGATTCTTCACATTACCGACCCCAATGTGTACGCCCGTTCAGTGGGGGCTCCGCAGTTGCATCCCCTTGTAAGCGTGATCCACTATGGCGAAGTATCACCCGTCCGGACCAGCTTGAACCGCTACGGCGTTTACGGACTCTTCATTCAGAGGAACTTTCCGAAGAACCTGACATACGGGATGAAAATGTTCGATGCGGCCGAAGGGTCCATCTTCGCCGCGGAGCCGGGACAGATCGGCGGCAAGGAAGACGACGGTGAAGATCTCTATATCAAAGGATGGGCCTTGCTGTTCTCACCGGAACTCCTCCGGGGAACCGACCTCGAAGTAAAGATGAAGGACTACGCTTTTTTCTCCTACTTCGCCATCGAGACCTTGAAAATGGAGCCTTCGGAATGGGGGCGGATTACCCAGCTGCTCACACAACTAAGGCACGAACTTCAGGAAAATGATGATTCCGAGTCGCTGCGGGACGTCATTCTGGGATACATACGCCTTATTCTGGAATACTGCCAGCGAATCTATCGGCGCCAACTCTCGAAGGAAGACAAGAGGACATCGGATATCCTCAAAAGCTTCCATAACCTTCTGCGGGAGTATTATCTGGACGAAAAGCAGATGGAGCTCGGCATTCCCTCAGTCAAATACTGCGCGAAGCAGATGGCTTATTCGCCCCGGTACCTGGGCGACGTAATCCACAAATCCACCGGCGGTACGGCTATCGGTTACATCCATTCTTTCGTTATAGAACAGGGCAAGAGCCTCTTGATGAACGGCCACAACGTCGGCGAAACCGCACTGCTGCTTGGCTTCGAGTTTCCACACCACTTCACCCGCCTCTTCAAAAAGGTAACCGGCATCACGCCTACCGAGTTTCTCGGGGCAAAGACCGACGGTTAAATCTATAATTCGTTGCGGCGGCTCCTCTTCGCCATGAAACGGGGAATTAATATGGTTAGTGGGTATCTGCATTCAATGATTTTACCACCATTTGCTGAATGCCTGCTGCTCGTTTAGTCTTACCTGTTCACCGATGCGAGGGGTGAGCAACTGCCATGACTTGCCCTGAGCGTTGGCATAGATGCTGTCAAGCGGTTCCGTCCAGGAGTGGTTGGCAAGGGCGTATTTGGAGTTGTGGTAGGTCAGCACACGGCGGGCACCGAGTTCGCTGATGACCGTTGGCAGTTCGCGGGGAAGTGTGTGGATATGGCGCCACCCCTCATCGTACTGTCCGTTTTCAAGGATGGCGAGGTCGATGTCTGGATATTGCTTGCCAAACGTCTTGAATCGTTCATCGTAGCCACCGTCACCAGAGACAAAGATGCGGCGCGGGCCGTCAATGAGGTACGAAGCCCAGAGCGTCTTGTGCTGTCCCATGCGGCCAGAGAAATGGCGGGTAGGCAGACAGCGGAGGGTGATGGAATCGTTGATGGCAATGCTGTCCTGCCAGTCGAGGTCGTGAATCCGCTGTGGGTCGTAGCCCCAGTATTCAAAGTGCTCGCCGATGCCAAGGGCGCAGACCACCTGACCGGCACGGTCTTTCAGAGCCATCACCGTCTTCCAGTCCAGATGATCCCAGTGGTCGTGGGTGATGATGAGGTAATCGACTTCGGGAATGTCATTGACGGTATAGACATCAGCCCCTTTGAACGGGCGCATGAACCACCAAACAGGCAATCGGTTGGTCAGTACAGGGTCGAAGAGGAAGCGCACACCACCCGTCTGGAGATAGACCGTGGAGTGACCGAGCCAGACGCAAACATCTTCAGAGCGGGGAATGTCTTTCAGCGACGACTTTGCTGTTGGTACATTGCTGTCAGGACTCAGATCCTTCACCTTGCCAAACAGAAACTTATACATCTGACCGAAGAGCCCCTCATCACCCGTCAACGTCGGTGTCTCATGCACGTTGACAAACTCACCATCGCGCCACTGCGGCGACTGTTTGCACCGCTCCAACCGTTCTCCACGCGGCTGACGGCCTACCGCCACCCAGAACTCGTAACCCTGCCAGCATAGCAGCAAAGCCACTACCAATAGAATGCTGTATATCATCTTTCGCTTCATCTTTTCTTATATTCTGTTACCGTCACGTACCACTTCATTCCAGATTTCCATAGCAGGAACCATGTCTTGTACCCTGTATTTCCTGATTGTAATCATACCGCTAAATTTCGATTTTGCAAATACAAATCTACGAAAATCTTGATACAGTGTCCTTGTATTTCTCACTGATTGGCCATAAGGCCGATCACAATGGGGTCCTTTTTCCCTTTGGAACCTTGCAGTTTTTATAATTTTGGTTTATATTTGCGGTAAAAAATACCGCGATGGCGACAAAAATAAAGAATATTCTTGATTTAGTCCCCCGAGATTCAGTGCTATTTTCCTCATGGTTGGCGGCGCAGGGAATTGACAGGAAGGAGCAGTCGCTCTATGTGCGCAGCGGCTGGCTGGAGAGGATTGTCCAGGGCGTCTACAAGATAGCGGGAAGCCGTCCCACCCTGTTTGGCGCAGTGGCATCATACAACAACCAGTTGGGCAAGGCCTGCCACGTGGGGGCATCCTCCGCACTGGGCCTCAGGGGATACTCCCATTTTGTGTCGATGGGCAAGCCCTCCGCCTACCTCTTCACCGCCAAAGAAGTCCGCCTGCCGAGCTGGTTCTGCGCTATGGAGTGGGATATGACTGTAAAATATTTCACCACATCCATTTTTGGCGGTGATACCTGCCTAGAAGTCTATGACTACAACGGCGCTCAGCTGCTCATATCCGGTCCGGAACGGGCGCTCATGGAATGCCTGCACCTCTCCTCGGAGCAGTTCTCCCTGTTGGACAACTACTATGTCATGGAAATGATGACGACGCTCCGTCCCGATCTGGTTCAGCAGCTACTGGAAAACTGCTCATCCATCAAGGTGAAACGTCTCTTCCTGTATATGGCCGAAAAGGCCGGCCATAGCTGGTTCCGTTCCCTAGACCTCTCCAAGGTGGATCTCGGGAAAGGTATCAGAAATATCTCTGCAACCGGGCGCTTCGACAATAAATATCAGATAATCATCCCCACAGAACTTGCCGAATATGAATAGAGAATACGCAGAGAAAGTGGAAGTCCTCCTCTTCTGCCTCCTCGGCAGTGACCGCTTGATGACCCCGGCCGACAAATCCTTCCTGCCCAGATAAGCCAAAAGCCACCCTTCCGGATGGCTTTTATGAGTTTTGTCGCCAATGAAAACTATCTCCAGTGCTTCAATTGGGATAGGTGGCTGTCGTACAGCGCCCTTCTCTCACTCTCCGGCTGGTTCTCAGGATTCGGCATATGTGCAACGAGGAAGTCCAGCAGGGTCTCTTTGCTCTTGTAAGTGAATTGCCCGTCGGCATAGCACCACTTGCAGTAATCCTCATTGAAGGTACCGTCCTTCTCCTTGCTAATCATTGAATCGTCAGACAACGGCATCCCGCAGCACTGGCAGTAAAGTGTCTGGGGCGAGCCCAGCAGCGTATTGATTGACACTCCAAACTTCCGGGACAGGACCTTCAGCAATTCGGGATTTGGCTGCGTCATGCCGGTTTCCCAGCGGCTGATTGCCTGCCTGGTTACATTAATGCGCTCCGCCATCTGTTCCTGAGTCAGATTGTTCTTCTCGCGCAGATTCCGTAAAATGTCTTTTACTTCCATAGTCTTCATCATTTGTTTGATGGTACAAAGTTACAGCGTCTATGAACATGTGTCAAGAAACATGTTGTTGCTTTTTGCAGACATAGCCCCATACCGCTAAATTCGAATTTACCAGCTACTCCTCATCCGGCTGCTGGCCGTCGTGGGCCTTCCAGGCGCACTCCGTAATCTTCATATCCGTAAACACGGCCGTAAAAGAGGATTCCTCCGGGGAGCAGGCGTAGATGCCGAAGCTGATCTCGTCGGTGGCGGCGTACATATGGCAGACGCGCATCTGGCTGAAGTTGATTCCATCGGTGGAGCACTCGATGCAAAAGTCGTCCTCCCTGCGGGAAAGGCGGTACCACATCGTCTTTACATCGGCCGATATGGCCGTAGTGGCCCAGTCGGAATAACCGTTGTTGGTGGCCACACTTCCAAGGTGCTGGAACTCCTCGTTCTCGAACTCGACGGAACCCTTAAGCCAGTTGTCGCTGTCCAGGTACATCACGATGCCGCACTGGTCGAAGCGCTGATGGCTCTGTGTGAAGTCCGTCTTCACCACGAAGCTGAAGAACTTCTCCCTGGTCTTCATCTGAAGCACCGGGGCATTGTCGTTCCGGAAATGGTAGTATGTCCGCTGCCAAAGGTCCGTGTGAGGGGCCGTAGTAATGGAGATGACATCGTCCTTCATTTCACAGGCAGCAGGCTCCCGCGTCCACTGGAGCTGGTCCAGATCGATTTGTCCACCACATGCGAGAGCCTCGGCTACGCTGTCGGTAAATTCAGTGTCAGACGCTTTCTGTGACGGGTTTCCGCAGGCAACTGCACAGAGGCAGAGGCCTAAGCAAAGGAGTTTGGTGATGTTGGTTACGGCAAGTGCAATTGAGGTATTTCCCTTCTGACGAGGGCTTCCATTGATAAGCAGTACTTTCATATATCTATCGTATTTGAAAATTTACCATACTTTGGTTCGCGCAAAACTACATCCTTTTCGGTGAAAAAACAAGCCATTCACCGACAATCATTGGCTCACCTGCAGAATGCCTTCCGGCATGAAGACGCTGAGGAAGTGTTCTAAGTATTTGCACAATTCAAAAACAGACGCTATCTTTGCAAATAACCGCAGAAAAATGTGAAATATTTACACTTTTCGGCACTTAACAATGTATTGTGGAGATTAAAAGAGACATTCTTGAAACCTTCCTCCGTTGGAAGGAATCGCCCCGCCGGAAGCCGATGCTGCTACAGGGGGCGCGTCAAATCGGTAAGACCTGGGCGGTGGAGCGCTTCGGTAAGGAACAGTATAAGTTCTTTGTGAAGTTTGACCTGGACCGCAGTCCGGAGGTTATCGACGCATTCCGGATATCCAAGGAACCAGCCCGAATTATCAAGGAACTCCAGGCATACAGCGAAGTCCCGCTTCTTCCCGGAGAGACACTCATCTTCATCGATGAAATCCAGGAAAGCGAGGAAGCCTTCAATTCCCTCAAGTACTTCTGTGAGGACGCGCCGCAGTATCATATCATAGCCGCCGGTTCTCTGTTGGGTGTGGCCGTAAAGCGCAAGCATATGAAGGTCCCGGTCGGGCAGGTGAACAAAGTGGACATGTATCCCGCCACCTTCCGGGAGTTTCTCCGTATGGCCGACCCTTCCACGTTTGATTATGTGGAACGCCTCTCTGCCCCCGAGCATCTTCCCACAGTCATCTTCAACAAACTCGCTACCGAGTACCGCCGCTACCAGATATGCGGCGGAATGCCGGAGGCAGCATCCTTGATGCTTGACGGGGCCGGAATGGCGGAGGTGGATGCCGCCCTGCAGGACATCTTGAGCCTGGACGAAGTAGATTTCTCCAAATATGCTGAACCGTCTGAGGTTACCCGCATCCGTGCCGTCTGGCACTCGCTCCCGGCACAGCTCAGCAAGGAAAACCGCAAGTTCATCTATAAGGTCATCCGCACCGGTGCCCGTGCAAAAGACTATGAGGATGCGCTGACCTGGCTGGTGGATGCCGGACTGGTGTACCAGATATTCAGCGTGAGCAAGCCCGGAATTCCGCTCAGCGGCTACCAGGACCGCGAGGCGTTCAAACTCTACGCCTGTGACTGCGGTCTGCTTCGGCGCCTTGCCGGAGTGAAAGCCGATGTTATCCAAAACCGAAACGCCGGTTATACGGAGTTCAAGGGCGCAATGGCGGAGAATGCCGTCCTCCAGGCCCTGCTGCCGCAGATCGGCCCGGACAAACCCTACTACTGGACCTCCGAAGGCCGCGCCGAAATCGAGTTCCTCGTCGATGTGGCAGGACAGGTTATTCCGGTGGAAGTCAAAGCCGAGGGCAACACCAATGGCCGCAGTCTCTCCGTTTATACACAGAAGTTCAACCCTGTCAGGCGAATCCGTATCTCGATGAACAATCTTCAGGAAAACGGCGGGCTCTACAGCATCCCCAACCCCCTATCCGACTGGGCGCTGAAACTGTCGGGGAGATAATCCAGTCTCCGTGCAGCCACGAGACTTTCTCAGGTAAGAAGCATGGCCAGGCCGAAGGCCGGCAGGACTTTATGCCTTCCTTGAAATTGTGGGCCGCCCTCCCCTGTGGTATCTACTGCCGCCGAAAGCGGTTAAATTCGATTAACGGGTGAATGGATAAATAGGTTAGAAGCCGAGCACTGGCCTGACACTAAGGCTATTCGTCTTTTCGCTGAGGCCCCACAAAGAACTGATGAAGGCCAATGCGTAGTCGCCATCTTTCCCCGTAGCAGACCAATAGTTGCCAGATATTGCATCACCGCCGACGCCTGTGGTGATATAGACATTCACGTTGCCGTCGTAAGTCTTGCCGTTGCTGTCACCCGTCGTCGAGCCGAGGTTGGAGAATATCTCCTCGTAGTCGCTCATCTCCGCCACGGCCCAGTTCGACACGGCGGTAGTGCCCAGCGCGGTGTAGCTCGTCAGGTTAGCGCCGCGTGCGGCATCGTCGGGAAGCACCTGCAGCGGGGTGAAGGCGTATGTGTCCTCGTAATCCCATTCGTTGATGGTGTTCCAGGTCTGCGCCGTTGCGTCCTGCAGGGCGAGAATCAGCCCGTGACCCGTCGAAGACACCTTGCCCAGGATGCCCACGGCGGTGCCGCCTGCGGATCAATAGGCGAAGCAGGCGCGGACGCGTAAGGAGCTTGATTTTAAATTTCCCGCTATGAAGATGGGGTCACCATAATCACTATCCCGACTACCACTTGCATACAAAGCATGGGCGTTTTGTGACGCTGAACCGGGTTCCGTACTCGTCCAGTATGAATCTTGTTCCCAGTCCATGTTGTTCTTGAAATTTGGAAAAGATTTGTTGTCCTTATCATTAACAACATTAGGATCAAATGCTGCAATCATGACCTCATACTGTTTGAAAGACGGCAAGAACCAATGAGCTGGCGTAGCTGGCGTAGCGCCGCCACTTGGTATCGCTGCGCTGTAGTTCCATGCTGCTTTGGCGGCTAAATGTTCATTAGCACAGTTCACCATTGTAGAGGTATTGCTGTAACCGCACAAACTACTATTGTTTGATAGAGTGTGACTAGAACATCTCGATTCAGGCCCCCACGACGTCTTATTACCTACATCAACAGCGGAAAGCACAAGGATGCGCGAGCCTGAGACACCAGTATCAACATCGTTGGTGGACAAGTAGGCGACATAGCCTACCTTTGTAGCACTGCCATCCGTTGGTGTGACTCCAGAATCTTTATGTATCAGGTCGCCATTGCTCCACACTTCATAGCCGAGGTGCTCAGAGCCTGAGCCGTTGCCGGCATCTGTCTTTAGTTGAGAAATGGTATAGGCGGCACTGCTTACCGTCAGCGTATAGGTGGCTGATGGATTTTCGAAAGTGAAGTTGTCGGTCGGCGTTACCGTAGCCGTGATGGTAGCAGTTGACCCGCTTGTGGCACCCTGAGTGATTTTCACTTTTCCGTCACTATCCACTGTGGCTACACTTTCGTTTGACGATGTGTAAGCCACCGTTCCGTCACCATTCTTAGTCAATGTATTGATAAAGGCGGCATCACCGTAACGTTTGCTAATGTCGGTTGTAGCATACCCGATAGTTCCGGCCTTTTTGCCGATGGTGTACGTGCCGGTGGCGGCGGAGCCTGCATGACTGTTGATGCCATAGACGATGATTCTGGCCTCGCCGGCATTGATATTGTTATCGCAATACACGCCGTAATCACTGCTGCTGACGATATTGTCGCTGATATCCTTCACGGTGATGTCGGCGGCAGCGGGCACGATGGCCGAGCCGGTGTAGGTGTACGTGCCGCTCACGCTGACCGTCCACCCGCCGCCAGTGGGCAGGATGTTGACAGAGCCATAGTCACTCCAGGCCTCGATGGTGTTGGTGGTGCCGACGGCAGCCAGGTTCAGCGTCAGGTTGATGGTGTAGTAGTTACCGGCGCTGACGGGCTTGGCACTGGAGAGCCTGTAGGTGGCCGTACCCTTGTCGGTCGTAATCTCGATGAAGTCGCCTAAGAGGTCCTGAGCGGGAATGCAGGCGGCACCCATGCTGCTGGCGGTCGTGCCGCCCGTGGTGACAGCCACGTCGGTTGCCCCACTCACCTCTGCGACGTCGCTCACTGCGCCCGACGCGTAGTCGAAGGTGCACTGGCGCTTGATGTTCTTCAACGTGATGCTCTGGATGGTACTGATGCCGTTGCCAGCCGTCACGTTGACGATAATCTTCGCCATCTTGTGAGCGAAGGCGATGTTCACTGCACCGCTCGCACTGTTCTTGTTCTCAGCCTTGGCCCACAGCAGGTCGCTGGCTATGTAGGCATCGTCGCTGGACTGGTCGGCACTGACGGTGAAGGTCTCGCTGGTGCCGTCGTTGGCATTGGCCGGACTGTAGGCCACGATGTCGATGCTCGCTCCGCCTGCAGGATAGTAGGCCGGGGCGGTGCTGGTCATGGCTCCCTCGGCACCGGCCGTGTAGGTATAGGCCGTGGCGTAGGCCTCGCTGGTGCGCACGGTGATGTCGCCCGTGGTCAGGGCCGACTCGTTAAGCGTCGTGGCGGCGCGGGTTACGGCTCCGATGATGTCGTTGGTCAACTCTACGGGCACTCTGCCGTCCGTCTGCTCCGGATGCATGTTGTCACTGCTGGAGCACGAGGCGAGGCCCCATACTGCTATGCCTGCAATGGCATAAAGGAAACTATTTCTTTTCATTGTCATATCAGTTTTTTAAAAATTGATGTATCATGTCTTGAAGAGTAGGCAACTGGGCTAAATAGTCAGTAC
>Ga0256404_1004925_pt1 | contig 24401 bp, 21 predicted proteins | sample RumenRJG_01DNA_FD_185990 | JGI IMG/M metagenome (GOLD analysis project Ga0256404, IMG submission 185990) | Bovine rumen microbial communities from Lethbridge, Alberta, Canada - RJG_01 | ecosystem: Host-associated > Mammals > Digestive system > Stomach > Rumen | place: Canada: Alberta | collected... | reverse complement strand
CTCTGTATTTGCAATCCTTAATGCACGATTCTTTTACCATGTGGGCATTTACAACTTCGTGCGTGCAATTAATATTTCTGGCTGTGCACTTACATCTTCAAACGTGCACTTGGATTTTCAATTAACCGGTAATTTCGGCATACGGATATTTTTAGTGCAGGTGTATTGCAAATTGCAAGACAATGAAGTACAATAAATTTAGGAGGTGACGTTTGCCATGTTAAAAGATTCTACGGTCAGCGCACGCGTTGAAACCGATATTAAACAGGAAGCAGAAGATATTTTACAGAAACTCGGTATTCCGGTTTCTGTGGTTATTAATTCCCTTTACCGTCAGATTATATTTACAAAAGGAATCCCTTTTTCCTTAACCATTCCAACAGAACCAAGAACTCTCGATTCTATGTCACGCGGTGAACTGGACTCGATGTTGCAACACAGTTACGAGCAATCACTTGCCGGAAAAGGCCGCCCTTTCGAAGAAGTCTTTGATGAGTTGGAAAGAGGGCTGGCCTGATGGAGTTATACAAAATTATCGTAACACCGGATGCTGCTGCAAATTTGACCGAACTGCGTTATTACATTGCAAACATTCTGATGGCGCCGGATGCTGCGCTCAGACATATTCGCCTGATCCGTACGGAAATCGCGAAGTTAAAACAGTTTCCGGCGAGGATAGCTCCCGTTCATGAAGAACCATGGCATTCCCGTGGGATTCGGTTTTTAATCGTAAAGAACTTTTATGTGTACTACCGCATTGATGAAAACGCGAAAACGGTTTTTATTCTTAACGTTGTTTACAGTAAACGAGACCAACTTAAGGTTTTGGCACAGATGGATTCAAAATAGTTTGGTCATGTATGATTGACTAAAATTTAAAGAAAACCTTTTCAATCCCAGAGAACGTGTCTTTGGGATTATTTTTACTTCAATTTTTCTAATGCATGTGTTATAATATATACAAACATAAGTTCTCACATTATGGTTGTATATATAATTCGGAGGAATACGTATGCCTCAAGATAATTCTTTATAAACGGATCAGGGAGAAATCGTTATCTATCAGACTGAAGATGGAAAAACAAAATTGATGTTCGGTTTATTGATGAAACGGTTTGGCTGACTCAACAACAACTGGTAGAGTTATTTCAAAGTAGTAAAGCTAATGTAAGTGAGCATATTAAAATTATTTATGCTGAAGGGGAATTGGAAGAAATGGCAACTGTTCGGAATTTCCGAACAGTTCAAATTGAAGGGAATAGTTTAAAATGAATTTAAAGATTAACGAGATTAAGGGTGCAGTATTCGACGAGCCTGAAATTCTTGAAGAAGCTTCGGAAATAGAATCATTTGATGATTCAGAGCGCGATGTAAGCTTTATAAATTGGCGAAATAAACGTACTCGCAGGATTATAGGTCGGCGAAGACTTCTAAAATTGTATAACGCTACGAAAAATTGGTTTGGTACGGGCGCCTGGTATGACGATAGAAATAACCGGATCCGTAGATATTACGGTAATTCGAAATCTCTGCGTCAGTCTTGTAACCGGCGTTTCCGCCGGCGGATGAACCGCTCCTTGGATGCAGTATCGAATGGTGCTGCATATCGCAGGTATGTTGATTACTGGTGGGAGTTGTTTTAAAATGCGTAATACAATGACTGCACCTGTTATAGACAGGCTTTTGTTTCAATTTGATACTGGATTTGTTAACGCCCGGCCGTACAGCAAGGATGTGATGGACGCTATGGAACCGTTGTTTTCCATAATGGCCGATCTTGCTCCGTTGCCTAAAAACGATGAGGTGAAAATGATATGGCTGAAAATCCCTCGCGGCACGTTAGAAGATTTTGGCGATTTTCAGCAGATACTGGATGATGGCGAAGTCAAACCCAGGGAAGAGTTTGAGGAACTCTGGCATGAGGAGTATCCGGATGAGTACAAGTGGTACCAGCTGTTTCTTGTGGAGTCCTTTAATAAAGACGGCTCCTTGCGATACAGGGGTGTCAGCGTTGGACGTAATACCATTGTGAGCGCTTCTTTTGAGGGAGACACCTGTAGTGCACGGTGGGAAGATGAATCCATTATCTGTTTGTGCAGTTTGCTGGCTGAAGCGGCAGCGGTTTCCATGGATTTGCTGCGAAATGGTACATATGGCCGTGTTATTGATGAAGGGCTGCCGTATTGGTTTCGGAAGGGTGTTGTTAAACGTACTGATGTGATGGCGGTTGAACCGGAAATGAAAGACAGCCTGTTCGAAGGACTTTCCCAGAGCGTGTATGAACGTTTCTGCGAACTGGTTACAACAGGACAAAATGATGTATCGTTGTTGCGGCCAATGAAGACCATGACGGCCAATGTTTTTTTCTGTGCCTGTTCCCTGGGATACAAGGCTTGCAATTATAAAGGTACAGATAAGCCGCTGGCAGATCAATATCTTATGCACGCAGACGGGCGCGACGAAGGCCTGACCGGACGTGGTTCCGGGTTGCATAGGGAATATGGTTCCATTGATTTTGACTCGCCTGAAGAGTGGGACAAATGGTATCACAAACGGGAACATTGGGGCGGGCATCCGTGGGAAGTTTGCCGCGGTGGAAACAGTACTCATGTGGACCTGTTCGTACATGACAGCAGGGACATATCTTTCGCGCTGGCTATGGGACGCATGACGGAAGAAAAAGCGAAAAAGGCGCGCGAGACAGGTGGTTATTACTTTTCGGTCGCCGGCAAAGCCTGGAGTCGTGCTGCTGAAGCTGTTAATTTTTATGTCGCTATCCATGATGTCGGCTTCCCGGTTGTTTTGGAGGACGCGGATGAAATTTTGGCTCGGTTCCGTGGCGAAGACTGGATCGGTATTGTCCCGCATGATGTAATTCCTAATTATTGTGAGTCCATGTTCCCGGAGGAGTATGGTTGCATTCTTGATTTTATGCATGTGTACAAAGAAGAGGATGCATGGTTCAAAAATATTCAGTGGCTTCCTGTGGAACGGGCTAAGTTAAAAAGCAAAATGTAAAAATGCTTTGTAAAAGATAAATTTAAAATTAAAATGCAATCACCACAAAAGTATTCATCAAAAAACCGCAAAAGTATTCGGCGAAATGACGCAAATCTATTCGCCAAAACTTGAAATACAGCTTGTTTTTTCTGCTATAGTGGTTTTGAAGAATTATGAAGAAAGGAAGCCTCAATCATTTCATGCATTGATTGAATGTAGCATAAATAACATGGAGTATGTTTCGTGTAAAGTTCTATCCACATATCCCCGCCACAGGTCGCGAAGCAAAATCTTCCCAGACCTGTTTGCGGGTGTTTGGATCTTTTGTAACATGGAATGCAATATAATAATTCTTGACGATGATATATGCTGTTTATGAAAGAACGATAAGAAACAGGAGGCGGGTAATGCAACGAAGGAGTCCGTTTATCATGAACAAAGTCTTAATTCTTGTCATTGACGGTTGTGCGCCGGAATACATTACGCCGGAGTTTGCGCCGAATATTCACAGGTTGGCAAAGCAGTACGGTTTTGTCAAAACAGTGAAGGCTGTGGTACCTACCGTTACCAACGTGAACCATGCATCAATTTTGTCAGGGAAATTTCCTTCGGAAACCGGCATGGTGGGTAATTATTATTACAATCCAATTACGGGCGAAGAAGGCTATATTGAAGAAAAAGGTTTCATGAAAGCGGAGACGCTTCTGCAGGCTTACCGGAAGCGGAGTCTGAAGACTGCTTTTCTGACGGTAAAGGGAAAACTGCTGGGCGTGTACGGGCATGCGGCGGATATCGGCATCAGTGTGCAGACGCCGGATGCGGCGCTACTGAAAAAATATGGGTTGTCCGTGCCGCCGGCAGTCAGCAGCCTGAAAAGTTCCGGGTGGATCGTGAACGCTGCGTTGGCAGTGATTAAAAAAGAAAACCCGGCGCTGGTGTATTGTACCACCAATGATTACGGATTCCATCATTTCGGGCCGGAGGCGACTGAAGCACAGCTGCAGATCCGGCAAATCGATGAGGCGGTGGCAGCCATCCACGAAGCAGACAAAGAACGGCAGATTTATATTACTGCTGACCACGGCATGAACCAGAAATATCACCTGCTGGATTTTCAGCAACTGGCAGACGAAGCGGGATTGCACATTTTTTGCCTGGCTCCGTTGAAAGACCGGTACAGGGAAAACCATGTCTATCAGGAAGGCGGAATTATGTATCTTTTCCTGAAAAAGCCGGAAGAGAAAGACGCGCTTTTGGCTCTGATTCAGTCCAGACCGGAGATTGAAGCCGTGATGACAAATAAAGAAGCGGCAGAGAAACTGCATCTGCCGCTGCATGAAATCGGGGATTATGTGATTTTCACGGCGCCGGACTGTGCGTTCGGCGAACTGGGGGGAACTGCCACACTGGTGACGGACGCAAGCCGCACCCACGGTTCCCTGTACGAACAGGAAGTGCCGCTGCTGGCCATCCATCCGGCTGCGCCTGAGGAGATTTATCAGTACAGCAAGGACATTGCGGCGGTGTTGCTTAAGTCGTTATAATTTGTTGGATACGCGATCTGCAAACAATGGACAGAATGGTAAAAGAAACGGCTTCTGTTTTTATACAGGGGCCGTTTACTTTTTCACTATTTCTCCCACTTCAGTATAAATCATGCCGTGTTTGCCACGGTCAGACCGCATGAGCAAGATGCGTTCCACCGGCATGGAAACCTTTTCGATTTGGATTCCGGGCATTGTTCCTGTGGCTTTGCGGATCAGCGTGATGTGGGGTGAAAAACGTTTCCGGTCAAAAGGAATATTATGGTCGGCCAGCGCATGGCGGATGCGGCGGACCACGGCGTGCAAGGGCGCCGATTCATCCATACCGGCCCACCACAGGTCGCGGAAACAGCCCATGCCCGAGAGCGAAAGGGAAAACGCGGAAAAGGACACGGTCGAAAGAGCGTCCATCACTTGGTCTTTATCCGGGTATTCCCCGATAAAGGCCAGGGTAAGGTGCATATTTTCCCTGGACGTAAAATTACCGCGGACGCCGTTGTCGTACATCTCGTCCTGTACGGCAGTGAGTGCGTCTTTCATGGCATCAGATAATGGAATGGCGATAAACAGTCTCATACGTTTCTCCTCAATTTTGAATGATAATGATATGGAAGTCTTTTTTGGCAATTCTACCGAAAAGTTTGCAGGAAAAATGAAAAGTATTAGTGGGGCGCCTGCGCTTATCCGTATCTGAAATCTTATACGAAAAAGACGGGCGCCGATGAAGGCGTCCGCCAAAAAATTAGAGTAGATTATCGATATTTAGCTTATTCTTTTACGATTTTTGCATCCGCTGCATTCTTTTTTACGGAAGCAATGCCGTTCAGGCAGCTCTTCATGGCTTTGTAGCCTTCGCTTACGGCGATGATCTGGCCGTTGGTTGCTTTCAGGCGGAAACGGAATTCGCCGGCCTTGTCCGCATACACTTCAAATTTCGGATTCTTTTCCACTTTGAAGCCTTCTACGGTCTGGTCTTCGATGGCGGCAACCGGCGCATTCTTTGCTACGCTGGCAATGCCGTTTTTGCAGCCGGAAGCAGATTTGTAAACCTGAGATGCTGCGATCACTTCGCCGTTATTGGCTACGAGGTTGAAGCGCAAACCGGCTTTGGACTCTTTTACCAAAAATTTTCCCATTTTGAATTGCCTCCCTTACAAAATATATAGTCCCTATGCTCAAGATACCACGATTTACGTTAAATTTCAAGAAAAATCTGTAAGGAAATTAGAATTTAACAAGAGTTGCAGTGAATTACAGCATAGATTTCCGCAAATCCGCCGGGGATTTGGGGGAAAGCATTGCAAACGGAATGTCCAGCACGGTGAAAGCGCCGCATTTTCCCTGCTCGAAATGCAGGCGGTACATGGCCCGGGCAAAGGCGGTCAGCACGCTGGAGGTGAACTGTGGGTTGCTGTCCAGCTTCAGGGAGAATTCCATCACGTGGCCGGTGGTATCGTCCGTTTTCCCGTTGCGGAACACAAAGCCGCCGTGGGGGATGCCGCTGTGGTTTTTCGCGAATTCTTCTTCCGAGATAAAATGTACGGTGGTTTCGTAACCCACAAAGTAGTTGGGCATGGTCTTGATGGCCGTTTCAATGGCCTTAAGGTCCGCGCCTTCTTCCGGCACTACAAAGCATTCCCGCAGGTGCATTTCGTTGCCGGGGGCGTCGGTGCCCTTGCCGCTGCGGACGGCTTCCAGATATTCTTCCTTGGGAATGGTGTACTGTTTGCCGTTCTTCACGCCGGGGATGCGGCGGATGGCGTCGGAGTGGCCCTGGCTTACGCCCTTGCCCCAGAAGGTGTAGGATTTTCCTTCCGGCAGCACGCTGTCGCCCAGTACCCGCAGCAGGGAGAACAGGCCCGGATCCCAGCCCACGGAAATGATGGCGGCGGTGTTGTTTGCTTTGGTGACCGCTTCCATGTTGGCGAAATGTTCCGGAATGCGGGGGTGGGTGTCGAAGCTGTCTACCGTGACAAAATGCTGCGCCAGTTCCGGTCCCTGGTCGATCAGGTCCGTGGCGGAACCGCCGCACAGGATCATGACGTCGATTTTGTCTTTATATTCCAGCACATGCTTTAAGTTGATGGCAGGAACCCCGCTGGCCGTGCCGGGAAGATCGCGGCGGGAGAAAACGCCCACCAGTTCCATGTCTTCCGCCCGGTTCACCGCCAGCTCCACGCCATGGCCCAGGTTACCGTAACCGCAGATGCCGATACGAATCTTTTTTTCCATAGTTGTAAAACTCCCCTCTGTGTAAATATTCAGATGCATTGTCTGTTGCCCGCAGGTTTCTTACCTATCTAATACAAGGGAATACTGAAAACGGTTTTTTGCGTTCGGACGGGCAAAGCAGTAATTCCCTTTACTAATGTATCAAATTTAGGCGATTTTGTGAACATTTTTATAAAAAATTTACCAAAAAAGTTTGACTGTGATATAATAATTCCACGGTATTTTATATGTTACAGCAACCGGGCGGATGTCCGGATTCTTTTTTCTTATTTTTATTATAAAACATTTGCAATGCGGATTGCATAAGAGGTACGATCATGGATTTGGATTATCATTTCGGTACAGTGTATGTTCTTTCCCGCTGGGCTGATTTTGGCAGCTTCAATGCGCGGACGATTGCCGCCGCGTCCCAGCTGGTGGATGATAATTTTGACTCGACGCCGTTTTCTGACGCCGAAGAGGAAAAAAATATTGCCCGGGGCATACAGGTGCGGTATTCCTGTCAGAACGTGTGGGGGAACATTTCCGGTAAAGGCAACGAGGATATCTGGATCCCGTTCCATTTTCTGCCGGGGCTGCAGGGGGAGACCGAGGCCGAGAAGCTGGTCTGCAAAAAGCACAGCGTCATGGCCAAACGGCTGAAATACAGGCTGTATGATACCACACTGGATAATTCCAATTATGTGTTCCGTTTAGGCGTGGGCATGCATGTGCTGGCCGATACCTGGGCTCATCAGGAGTTTGCGGGCATCAACAACGCGGTGAACCAGGTGAAGGATCTGCTGTTTTCCACCCAGGGCAGTATGGTGGAAAAGATGCTGGACGAAATGCTGGATTCCACGTTCCTCAGTAAGGTGCTGGATCTGGTGATGCCGCTGGGGCATGCGGCGGCGGTGCACTGTCCGGATATGCCGTATCTGTGGTGGAAAAGCGGGGAACGCTTTACCGGCGGGCGCAAGAACTGGGACGAGTTCATGGATGCTTCGGAAGAGTTGTACGCAATCCTGCAGCATGTCAGCGGCGTGCCGGAAACGGGGCTGACTATGGAGCAGCGGGATAAGCTGTCCGAATGCTTCAAGGGCTTCCAGACAGATGATATTGACCGGCGCTACGGGTTCTGGATCGACCGCATCCGGGAAAATTTCTTTGATTTTAAGGATTTTGATGACGGCGATAAAAATGTGGAATACAGTATCGGTCTGATTTTAGATGACATGAACTGGCGTAAGCAGTTCTATGACGAGATCAACGACCACTTCTTCTGGGTGAAACAGAAGCTGGAAGAAAACGGCATTGACCGGCTGGGGAAAAAGTACAAAGGGTATTGATGAATTTATAAATAAAATCAAAAATAAAAAGCAAGTGTGCAAGGTTTCGCAAAACCGCTCCTGTTTGCTATTCCATGGACTCATGCGCCTGTGGCTTCGAAACTCGGGGCTTCGCCCCTCAAACAGTCTCGCCACCGCGGCACATTTCGTCTCATGGAATGTCGCAAACACTCCCGATGTTTTGCTTAAACCTTGCACGCTTGCTTTTTTGTTCCTTTATATTTAATCAGCGTCTCCTTCATTCGTTTCGTTTTATTCAAATAGTCATATGCATTTAATCTGCTGTGTGTAATCTACGATTTTTCGGCGTTCCGGTTCAGTATCGGTACCGCGGACAAAATTAACACGATGCCGAGCACCTTTTGCCACGTAAAGGCTTCCCCTAAAAAGAGATAGCTGACGATGGCGGCCACTACCGGCTCGATGGTTGCCAGGATGGCGGCGTGGCCGGCTTCCAGTTGCTGCAGGCCCCGCATATATAATATGTTGGGAAATACACAGCTGATCAGCCCGATACCAAGGATGCCGCCCCAAACCATCCTGTCGCTGAACAAAGCCGCTTTACCGGCCAGGCCGGACAGGGGCAGGGTAAAGGCGGCGGCAAAGAGAAAACACCAGAGGCTGACCGTGAGGGCAGAATATTTTCTGGTAGCGGGCTTGCCGAAAATGCTGTACAGCGCATAGCCGAAACCGCTGGCCAAACCGTACAGAAAGGTTTCCCGGCTGACGGACAGATTGCCGGCAAAGGCTCCGGTGATGCAGCCGCAACCGATAAAGGTGAGGATCAGGGCAATGATTTTTTCCTTTGTGAGTTTTTCGTGGAACAGGATCACGGACATCAGCATCACAAACACCGGCGCCGTATAAAGCAGCAGAGCCGCGATGGCCAGGCTGCCGCCTGCGATGGCGTTGAAGTAACACCAGTTGAAAAAGACCAGTCCGATTACGCCGTTGCCGAAAAACATCCACCAGTCTTTGGGGCGGATAAAAAACTGGCGTATGTCCGTACGCCAGATGATCAGGGCGGTAAACAGCAGGGCGGCAGTCATGCGCAGGGTAGTGATCTGTAACGGGGCAAAGCCTTTGGCCGCCAGAAGGTTGACAAAGAGGCCGATCAGACCCCAAAGAGTTCCGGCGCCTGCTATGGAAAGAGCCGCAGAGTTTTTCATGTCAGGGAACGTCCTTTAATAATAGAATGGTTAAGCTTGCAACAGGAAAGACGTCGCAAAACCGCTCCTGTTTGCTATTCCATGGACTCATGCGTCGGTAGCTTCGAAACTCGGGGCTTCGCCCCTCGGACAGTCTCGCCACTACGACGCATTTCACCTCATGGAATATCGCAAACACTCCCGATGTTTTGCTCCTGCTTTTCCTGTTCTTCATTATCATATGCGTCTAATACATTATGAAGAGTGCCGTTTAATTTATATTTTAATACGACGGAAAGATTTACGTTTTCCATGGCGTGAAAGATGTTGTCGGGCACCTGCGGGTTCTCCGCCGATAACCTGGCAATCAGCTGTTTGATCTCCTGCCGTTTGGATGGGGCGGGGTCATCCGGATTGGCGGCGGCGATCCGTTCGGTGAAGCGGCAGGCGCATTGCAAGAATTCCAGACGGTTTTCGTCCCGCCAGTGTTTGATATCGGCTTCCCGCACATAGTACATGGGGCGGATCAGTTCCATGCCGGCCCAGTTGGCGCTTTTCACCTTGGGCATCATGGTGCGTATCTCGCCGCCGTAGATCATGCTCATGAGACTGGTTTCAATGATGTCGTTGAAGTGATGGCCCAGCGCGATTTTATTGCAGCCTGCCTCCTGTGCGTGGCGGTACAGAAAACCCCGGCGCATTTTGGCGCACAGATAGCAGGGATTTTGTTCCACGTGAAACACCGCATCGAACACTTTGGTGTTAAAAAACGTGATGGGAATGTTCAGCAGCGCGGCGTTATGTTCGATTTGCTGCCGGTTTCGTTCCGCATAGCCCGGATCCATGCTGAGAAACTTCACTTCAAAGGGGATTTTGTTCCTTCGCTTCAGTTCCTGAAACAGTTTTGCCATGAGCATGGAGTCTTTGCCGCCGGAAATGCAGACGGCGATTTTGTCATCGGGGCGCACTAAATCAAAGTCGCAGATTGCCTGGACGAATTTATTAAAAATTTTATGTTTGTATTTTGTCCGCAGGGAAGCTTCAATGTGTTTCAGGCGGTTGCGGTCTGCGTAATCCGCGACCGCGCCTTCCTGCTGTTGCTTTTTGATGTCGGTGTTGCACATGTTGTTATCCTTCTTTGTGGTTCTGCGTTACATAGTCATGTAATTTAATATGGTAATGTTATATAATAACGTTATATAGGAATGTGATGTTACATAGTCAATCGTAACCGTGAGGCACGATTCATTATACCACACATCCGCTCTTTATCGGAAAAGAAGCAAAAAATAATTAAAAAATTTTGTTTTTATAAAAAAATGTTACATACAACGGTGAAAAGTATGCTATAATACTACTGTTGTTTGTTGTTTTGCCCCTTGGAGAACAATCGGTAAAAATTACAGGGAAGAATGGCTGTCCGTCCGTGGTTTTGCTAAAACGCAACCGGCGGTCGTAACGGCACAGGCTTTTTCAATTCAGGAGGAGAAACTCATGCAACCTGACCGGGGAACAAGGGCGGTAGTGAATTTGGACGCTATCGTGAATAATATTAAAGTGGCCAAGAGAAATCTGAACGTGGGCACAAAACTCTGCGCGGTGGTAAAAGCCAACGCCTACGGACACGGCGCGATTCCGGTGGCCATCGCCTGCATAGAGGCCGGCGTGGACTATTTTGCGGTGGCGCTGGTGCAGGAAGCGGTGGAGCTGCGGGAAGCGGGTATCACCAAACCAATCCTCGTACTGGGGGCTATGCCTGTCCGTCCGTCTATGGCAGACCTTTGCGTACGGTTTAACATCGCTCACGCTGTGTTTGATGAAGAGCGCCTGACCCTGCTGAATGAAGCCGGGCTGCGGCGCGGTAAAAAAGCCAAAATCCATATCGCCCTGGACACAGGCATGCACCGGATTGGCATAAAGATTGACGAAGCGGCCGCCTTTGCGGAAAAAGTGAAAGCCATGCAGGGGATTGAAGTGGTGGGCGCTTTCTCTCATTTTTCCGCGGCGGATGTGGAAGATAAAAGCTATGCGGATTATCAGTACGGGCAATTCATGAAAGGCGTGCAGGCTCTGGAAGATGCGGGACTGCAGATTCCCATCAAACATATCGCCAACAGCGCGGCTATTGCAGAACTGCCCCAATACCAACTGGACATGGTTCGCCTGGGCATCACCCTGTACGGTTCGCGGCCTGCAGATATTACAGAACCGTACAAGGACTACCGTCCGGTTATGACCTTAAAGACCCAGGTGGCCTTTGTGAAAACACTGCCTGCCGGGCGGGATATCGGCTACGGCAGGACTTTTACCACGGAAAGAGAAAGCCGCATCGCTACGGTTCCCATAGGGTATGCGGACGGCGTCAGCCGGCATCTGTCCAATAAAGGCTGCATGGTGGTCCGGGGCAAACGGGCTCCTATTGTGGGCCGCGTCTGCATGGACCAGATCATGCTGGATGTTACGGATATCCCGGACGTGACTGTGGGGGATGACGTGATCGTTTACGGCGGGCCGGAACTGCCTGCCGAAGAAGTGGCGGCCACCGTCGGCACGATTTCCTATGAAATGTTCTGCGTGCTGCATCCCCGTATTCCCCGGATCTATGTGCGGGACTAGGAGGGTATGACAATGACAACGAAAAACAAAGCCAACCGGTTCCACCGTCTTTCCGTATGGGCCATGACGATTTGCGTGACTGCCGTATTCGCCGTTTTTACCCTGAACAGCACTGCCGGCGCGGCATCCGCCCAAAACGCGGACGCTGCCTTGCAACGTTTTGGTGTCCGGGGTAATGTTGCCTGTTCAACCTACGGAAACAATCCTAACGGTTTTATGGCGAACGTAAACGGGAAGGTGTATATCCTTGATCTCAAAAACAACCGCATTGCCAGCATTGAGAACCCGGAGGCGGTGTTTAAAGACCTGGATAAGGAAAACAGCAAAAAGAAAGGACTGTTCATCACACAGTTCCTGATCCATAACGACAGCTATGATAAAGACCATCAGTTTGGCGAATGGCGCGGCAGCCATCATCTGATTCCCATGTACATCCTTGTGGATTACGACAAAAACGGGAACATGATTCCGGCTGACCGGCTCTTTAGTGGTGAAGGCGCCGCACCCGGCCATTATCACGGAAATATCACGGAACAGAAAAACATCGATCTGGCTGCCCTTTTTGTGAAGGAAGTCCTGCCTTTTGTTCAAAAAGGCGGATTCGTCGGGAAAATGACGCCGGAATGGCCGGCTAACGCGCCCGGCTACATCACGGCCAACGAAGTGAATATCCGTACCGGTCCCGGCGAAACTTACGAAAGCCTCGGCGTGTTTTTCAAAGACGATTATGTAACGTTGTTAAATAAAATCACGGCGGCCGACGGCGATTCATGGTACGAAGTAAAATATTACAATAAACAGTATGGCTGGATCCAGGGCTGGGTCAACGGCAATTACATCAGAGAAGGAAAACGGTTCTGAACCGTTTCCAAAAATAAAAACGCAGTCCCCATGTGGCGAGTAAAACCACATGGGGACTGTTTTTTTACATAATCATTACGAATATCGTTTGTCGCCTTGTGAGCCGGTTCAGACAGTGATTCATCCAAGATAACGCAATCCCAGCATGGTAATGTCGTCGGACTGTTCCGCCGTGCCCACATGCGTTGTCACATCTTCCTTTACACCGGACAGGATTTCCTTTATCGTTTCCTTGTTTCCTAACCGGTTCAGCGTGTCCTTCAGCCGTTCCTCACCGTAGAGGTTTCCTTCCTCATCCATAGCTTCTGTCACACCGTCGGTGTAGAGATACAGCAAGTCGCCGGGCGCCAGTGTAAGGCTTTCCATGACAAACGTTGCGTTCTTCCGCACGCCCACGATAACACCACGATGCGCAATCTGCATATAGTCCCAGGTAATCCCGTCCGCAGATTTACGCCCCACAAGAGGCGTGTTATGACCGCCGTTCACATAGCAGAAGACCCCTGTGCGAATGTCCAGCACACCGAAGAACTGCGTGACGAACATGGTTTCTTTGTTGTTTTCGCAAAGCTGCCGGTTCGCCTGTGCAACTACGGCGGCAAAATCCGGTTCACTGCCGTTTGCATAAGCGGAAGCAGCGCCTATGGCAATGTTTTTGAGAACGGTCTTGGCAATTACCATGAAGAGAGCTGCCGGAATTCCTTTTCCGGAAACATCGGCGATGGTGACAGCAATGTGGTTTTCGTCTAACTTATAGAAGTCGTAGTAATCGCCGCCTACTTCCTTAGCCGTATCCATCGTGGCGTACAGATCAAACTCCTTCCAGCTGGAAAATGTCGGGAAGATGGAGGGAAGCATACCTTCCTGGATGTTTTTCGCCAGATCCAGTTCGGTGGAAATACGTTCTTTCTCCGCCGTAACCGTGGAGAGGTTGTTTATGTAGTCCTTCATCTTGGCGGTCATATCGTTGATACTGTCGACCAGGATCGCAATTTCATCATCCCGCTTCATTTCGATCTTCTTATCCAGGTTGCCCTGGGCAATTTCCCGTACGCCGCTCACGACTTCCAGGATTGGTTCCACAAACCGCCGGGCTACCTTGCTGCTGATTAAGAAAAGGGCGCCCAGCAGCAGGAGGAGGAGCAGAACCATACCTTTCAGGATGGAGAAAAAGGAATCGTGAATGGATTCGGCAAAATCCTTCATTTGCCTCAGAACATTTTCTTTTGCATAAAGGGCCGGATAGACAGTTTCCGATTTTTTGCTCAAAATACCGTAACTCCAGCCAACTTTGGAAATGGGCGCAAAGGCCAGATAGCAGTCGGTCCCGTCCACCGTTACCGGCATCACGCTTTCCTTGCCTTCCGCCATTTCCGTTGCGGCTCTGGCGATGCTTGGTTCCGTACAGTTGCGCAGATCGGTGGCTTCTTTCTTTACAGCCAGTATACTGCTTTCGTCATACGACGAGAACAGCACTTTTCCTGTAGCCTGCTCCATAATAAAGCTGCGCCGGTACAGTTTATTGCGCTCCTGCGTTTTTACGCCGCGGCGGTCCGCTAACTGGAAAATGGCTTCCGGATTACAGTCCAGCCCGATTACGCCCACCAGTTCGCCGCCGTCATAACAGGGCGCCACGCAGGTGACGCAGCCGTTGCCGTTAGAATCAACATAAAAACTGGTGAAAGCCGGTTCCCGTTTTTCCGCGGCCAGTTTGTACCAGCCCATCTCCCGGGGATCATAGTGTTCCAGAAATTGTTGGCTGAATTGTTTGACTTCCCCGTTCTTTGTTACGTCTGCCGCAATAAGATACCCGTTTTTTGAACCGAAAAACAAAGCAGGGTATAAGTTTGCCAGAGGTTCCAGCGTATCGGCAATATTGGAGGCCAGGCTTCTTTCCCGGGCCGATGCGCCATAGCCGTAACGCTGCGCCATATCCGTACTGAAATTCAGGTAAGCCTGCCCTGATTTGACCTCGCTCTCATGGGGATTGGGCAGGCTGCGGGGCTGGTAATTCCCGGGATGTTTCATGATCCGCATCATGACGTCGGCCATGTACACCACGTCTTCCATGGCGTTTTCCAGTTTTTGCTGTACCAGCTCCGCCTTTTCCATTGCCTGTATAGAAAGGCTCGTTTTGATCTGGTCTTCCGCAAACTGCTCGGTAAATCCCGAGGTGTTTTCAGACATCTGCTGACCGGCGTTATTGATTTTATTATTGACCATGTACATGCCGGTTATGGCCACGATCCCCATAAAAATGAAAGCTGCCACGCCGACCGACAACATCAGCACAAAAATCTTCTTTTGCAGGTTCATTTTAAAATTCCCGAATCTCATACTGTCACGCTCCCCAAAAACTCTAACTGAACAGGAATCGCCGTTCTGTTAAGACCCGAAACTGTCATTTTACTCAATCCTCATGAAATCGCTGAACCCTGTCAATTCCAGGACGCTGCCCACCATTTCGCTCACATGGGTAATCGTCAGGGTACCGCCGGCTTCGTCCATCATATTCTGGGCAATGATCAGTACACGCAGTCCGGCTGAAGAAATATAGGGCACTTCCGTCATGTCCAAGGTCAGATCCGTAATGCCGGACAGTTCTGAGCGCACCACCTGATCAAGGGCCTGGGCTTCCTTTATTGCCAGCTTTCCGGACAAATGAAGGATGAGCGCGTTTCCGTTTTTTTCTTTTCTGATTTCCATAACCTGTATGCCTCCGCACAAAAGGGAACATCTTTCTACTTTAATGGTTCCATTAAGCTTGACAATTCGCCATTTAAAATTTTGGTCTGAGATAAGTATTAGGTAACCACACGTCCGATAGTGCAGAGCGGGAGGGGCACGCCCCTCCCTCTCTGCTCGATTCGTCTATGCCGTCTTCAAAGGAGACATAACGACATTCATCAGTCTAACTTGAAGTCGTAGTGCTTGGAATAATCCTCCTGGATGTTCAAACGGAGCGTCCGGTTCGCCAGGTCGTAAACCGCCGTGTGCCATGTCTGCCAAAAGTTATCGGGCTGGATGTTCCTGTCGTGCAACTTGTAGGTGTCAATGCTGGACTGAACAACCGCCTTGAAATCCATAGGCGCGTTTGCGATTGTCAGGTTTCCTTCCGTATACTCCGTGTACCAAAACGGCTCTGTAGCCGCTTCATACGTCTGGGTATATTTCACGCGCTCCATCAAGCGGGCCATTCCCGCGGCGGATTTTCCGCCCTCGGCGTAGTGCTCCTTCAGCACGGCGTAACGCTCAACGCCGCAGGCATGGGGCGTAAGGATCGGGAAGCCCTCATAGGTTTTTCCCGCGACTGTCTGCCCTGTCTTCGCTATATGCTTGGCGTAAAGAGTATTCGGCGCGTAGTTGACATAGAAATTTGTCATGATGTTGTCCGTGTCGTTTCTGGCGACAAGCTCGCCGTCAATGCACTCGATGATATAGGTCTCCTTCTCGTCCGCGAGCATCCAGTGAAGCCCCCATGTGCCATAACCGCCGTAAATGTCCATGTTCTTCAGCAGCTCCACGCCATGAGCGGCGGATTTCGCGTGATCAAGAACGTAGCGGACGACTGCCAAAGAATGAATGCGCGGTTTGCCGTAATTGGTGGAGAGCAGGGTGGCGAAGTCCAGATCAGGGGCGGGAACGACGTTGCTGTTCATGGCCACGCCGTTTTCATTGATGCCGTCAAACGTCATGTTTGGCAATGCGAGCAGCTCTGCTTCCGAAATCCGGTCAACGCCATTGGATTTCAGCGTTAGATCTGCGGCCATTCCTATGCTTGCGTAACGTCCCTCTTTTGCGGCAACCTTGATGACGAATTCCGGGACGTCGGAATAATCGAGATCCAAATTGCGGCCGTAGAAATTTCCGTTCCTCACAGAGGAGCAAGCGAAGCCCGTTTTGACCTGTTCGCCCGTCGTGAGGTCAGGCACGTAGTCGGCGTATTCCATGTAGTACAGGTAATCGGCCAGCTTTTTCGGGGCCGTGAAGGGAGCCGCTTGTGCCGAGGCGGAAAGCATGAGGATGAAAAGCAATGCTCCCATAAAGACGCGAACGCAGGGCGGATAGTTTGATTTGTGCTGCATCATGATAACTATATCCTCCTATACGATAACTTCTAAAAACTATTGTTTTGGAATCCCCCGCCCTGCAGGGGCGGGGATTCCAAAGGCAAAACAACCCAAAATGCGAGTTTTTAGAGATTCCCATGCGATAATTTTCGGTTCGCTCTTGTGCTTGCAAAGTTGAAAACGATCACATGCAAAAATACTTAGTCAGGAAATAGGTTCTCTCCCAATCCAGAATCTTTCTCTGGGATTCCTTCTCCGGGTGAATGTTGAACTCGTCAAAGACCATTATTTCCTTGTTCTCCAAGTCATAAAGCGGCCACTCGTGCGCTTTGCCGTCGGGTGAGATGTCCGCAGGAAGCGACGGGTTGCCGGTCTTGGCGAACTGAACCCACATCTTGCGCATGGTCTTCGAGAATGTTTCATCGAATGCTCTTCCGGCTACGCGCGTCTCTTCGGGGTGATTGAAGATGAGCGAAATTTCTACTCCATGCCCGCTCTTCATCAGCGGCACGGAAGATTCGGCCGTGAAGTAATAGGTATATGATTTTCCTCCGGCTTTCGTCTGATTTTCCGATATTCTGAACAGGGGCGCGATAAACCAGATTTGGTCGTACAGGCGGCAGAGTTGTTCGGACCTCTCTCCCTTGACATCCTTGCAGAAGCTCTCGACAAGCGCTTTTTCCTTGTCCGTAAGCGGGGCGCTGTTCTTCGCAAAACGTTTTGTGTATTGCTCAATAAAAGGATCGCCCACGCCGGACTCGGCCATAAAGAAATTCATCTCGTCCTTGTTGCATCCCTGAAGAATATCTATATCCTTTGCCGCGCCGTTCGCGTAAGCCTCGTAGGGATCGAGGGGCAGATACTTTCCGTCTTTTTCCGGTCCTATGCGCATATCCCCAAGACACTCTAATGCCGCAAGCAACTTCTCAACGTCAACCCTCTGAAGATCAGCTACGGTCTTGCAGCCGAGAAAGCTTCCTTTTAGTTTTCGTAGATATAGCGCAATCCGTTCAAATTCTCCGTGTTCAAATCCTTGTGGCAGACACAGCCTTTCGAGTTCAGCTCCATCGTCTGCCGATTGTCGGCGGAATATTTCTCCCAGTGCGGAATATATTCGTTGTCCGGGTTGCCTGTCGCCGCGAAGGCCGCCAACGACGCCTGAACCTGTCTTATGAGATTGGGCGAGGGATTCGGTACAAGCTTCTGGGGATAGTTGAAGGCAAACGGCAGGTCAATCCCATGGCACGAACGCAAATTCCCGACCGGCGACTGCTCGCTGAACAGATAATAGTACACATCGCCAAAATTCGACTGGTGCTCCGCCGCCAATTCCTGCCCGACGCGCCAATCCAGCTGGTTCACAAAATCGATGAAGGCTTCCTCCGTATCCGGGCGATTTTTAAGCCATGCCTGATAAATATCCTGCGGGGTATCTTTCCCTTTGTATTTTTGAAGGACCGGGGAAAGATTTTTGGGTTCCGCGCGGAAATGAGCAAAGAAATCCTTCATATATAGCAACCAATAACGCCATTCATCCGCCGTCGTCCCCGTCAAGAATTTGATTCCGCGTGCCGCGCCGTCTTTTAACGCGCGGAACGGGTCGCCCGGCAGGAATTTTCCGTCGCAAGTCGGCAAATAATCGGTTGCCGTTTGCACCACACGAATTTCTTTCACTTTTTCGTAAATATGCATCAGTTCGGCGGAAGATATCTTCATCATGTCGCGCATCGTCTTCGCGCCGCCCAATTCCATGTACAGAGCCGCAACCTGGGTGGAATATTCCGGCGTATTGAACATATACGAATTTCCTGACTGCGGGATGGCTTTCTGGAAAATCCCTTTGGCGGCAGGGATAACCGAAAGCAGCATACAGGAAATCGCGCCCGCGCTTTCGCCGAAAATGGTGATATTGTCGGGGTTCCCGCCAAAATCCGCGATATTTTCCTTGACCCACTTCAAAGCCGCGATCTGATCTTTCAGCCCGAGATAGCCGCTGTCTTCAAAGGAAGGATCAAAACTTGCAAAGTTCACAAAGCCAAAGACAGAAACACGATAGTTAAGCGTGACGATAACGACGTCGTTTGCCGCCGCAAAATTGCTTCCGCAATAAAGCGGGTCACTGGTGCCGCCGGTCTGGAAGCCGCCGCCGTGGATAAAGACCATGACGGGCTTATTTTTGCCCTCGCCGCGTGCCCAAATGTTCAGCGTCAGGCAGTCCTCGCTTTGCGGGTTGGTGGAGGCAGCTTCATTCTCGTCAATCGTTTGCATCGCCGAAAAGCCGAATTTTTTGGCATCGAAGGTCTTATTGGACGGTTTCAAAGGCTCGGGAGCGCGCCAGCGCATTTTTCCGACGGGCGGCTGCGCATAGGGAATGCCCAGCCAAGTTTTTACACCGTTTTGATCCAAAAAACCGCGGAATGTGCCATAGCGGGTTTTTACGGCGCAATCGCTTGCGGCAAAAACTTTCTCGTCCGGCAAGACGCCAAACGCACTGAAAGCCAAGGCGCTCATAGCGGCGGTTTTGATAAATTCTCTGCGGGTTACTTTTGGGAACATAACATCACAACCTTTCTTCTTGCATGGTCGAACCCGTCAAATGCAATAATACCTGGTCAAAAAATAAGTTCTGTCCCAATCCAGAATCTTTAACTCGGATTCCTTTTTTGGATGGATATTGAACTCGTCGAAAACCATCACTTTCTTGTCCTTGAGGTCATAAAGCGGCCACTCATACGCTTTGCCGTCGGGTGAGATGTCCGCAGGAAGCGACGGGTTGCCGGTCTTGGCGAACTGAACCCACATCTTGCGCATGGTCTTCGAGAAAGTCTCGTCAAATTGTCTCCCCGTGACGAGGGTATCCTCCGGATGATTGAATACCGTCGAAAGCTCTATCGCATGTCCGCTTCTCATCAGCGGCACGGAGGATTCAACCGTGAAATAAATAGAAAGTGTCCAAACCATCTTCCCAAGGAGGCTCAACGCTATGTCTATTGTACCATCGAATCCATCGGATGAAAAGAACATTTCCTGCTCAATTCAACTCTTCCTCGTAACCTTCCGTGTTAAAAGATAATAAGAAACGATTTTTAGATGATGGTTATAAATCTTATGGAGAAAAGATGACTCTGATCACAGAAAACTATGAGGATTCGATAAGAGGAGTTCTGGATTGGAAAATTCTAGTTTACTTCAACAGCCGTAGATTTTCTGTGACCAATATGTTATTATTAATTATAGATGTGATAGCACCTGTAAATTACGTCATAATAAAGAATAAAAGTAGAGATACGTGACATGGGAAATGGATTTAAAAATTATTCGGGAAGACGAACGAAAGGAGAACAAAATGAAAGTCGACAGGATTATTAAAAATGCAAAAATCTTCACAGCTGACAAGGACAATGCCCAGGCAACCGCTCTTGCGGTGAAGGAAGGCAAATTCGTCTATGTGGGCGACGAGGCCGGTCTTGCAGAGTATGAGGGCGAGGTCACAGACCTGGGCGGAAAATTCATCATGCCAGGCATCCTTGACACCCATGTCCATGTCACCATGCCGGTCGGTTTCGAATACGCGGATATGGGGATGCGCATTGAGTGCAACGGCAAGCGGGAAGCCCTGGATATTATGTCAGACTATATTAAGAAAAATCCCGGTGAGGAGCGTTACAGGTTTCTTTTGGAGAAAAGGTTCCTCCATGGAGACGATATCGTAAAGGAGGACCTTGACGCAATCTGCCCGGATGCCGAGATTTTAATTCAGGAAGGGGAAGGACACAGCATCTGGGTAAACTCCAGGATCCTTGACAGGCACGGTATTACTGACGACACGCCGGATCCTGTGCCTGGACTTACTTATTATGTAAGGAAGGATGGCCATGTGACCGGAAATATGATTGAGGCCTCGGCGGAAGTTCCTATCATTCTGGACGGCCTGATGGGCCTGACCGACGAGCAGGTTGATGCGGCTCTTAACCGCTGGATCGAGTTTTCGGTAAATGCCGGCGTGAGCTGCGTATTTGATGCCGGGCTGCCGGGAGATCCCGTGTTCCATGAGAAGATATACAAGCGCCTGTGCGAACTGGATGAGATGGGAAAACTGCCTGTTTATATTGACGGCAGTTATGTGGCCATGTCGGCCCGCGAAGCGGAGAAAGCCCTTAAGGAGCTGAAGCGTTTCCGGCGTGAGTACAACACAGAGCATGTTAAGGTTCATACCATGAAGATTATGATGGACGGGACCCAGAAGATCCATACCGCGGCTATGGTTACGCCTTATGTAGATGTCAACACACTGGGATCTACTGCCTTCTCTGCAGAGGAACTTGCGGATCTTTTAAAACAGCTCAATGAGGCGGGTCTGGATCTGCACTGTCACACTGTCGGCGAGCGTGCGTCCCGTGTTGTGCTGGACGGTGTGGAGCTGGCAAAAAAAGAGCTGGGAGATGACTTCCATGTGCGTGTCACCTGCGCTCATCTGGAGGTTCAGGACGATGCGGATTTGGACAGGTTTGCCAAGCTTGGCGTCATCGCAAACTTTACACCGTGGTGGCATGCGGGAGACACGAAGGAAGCGAGTTCCTGGCTTGGGGCGGAACGCGCCGCAAAGCAGTTCCGCTGCAAAACGATCTGGGACTCCGGCGCTCTTGTGACATGGTCCAGTGATAACATCGTCTTCGGGGATCTCGTACCTTGGAACCCATACCTTGGCATGGAGATCGGAATGACCCGCATAGCTACCGAAAAGACCAGGCTTCCCGAATGGGCCAAAAGTAAGGCGGTATTACCTCCTGCAGAGGAAAGGATGAACATAGAAGAGATGCTGCTGGGATACACGATCAACGGAGCAAAGCAGCTTGGCATCGAGGATAAAAAGGGTTCTATTACGACCGGCAAGGACGCGGACTATCTGGTATTCGACAATGACCTGCTTACCGCAGAGCATGAAGGATTCAGCCAAAACATGCCGAAAGAGGTGTATTTTGCCGGAAAGAAAGTAAACTGATTCTTTGATTATGTCCGGTAGGCATCCATTATTTCAATAAAAACATGAAATCAAAGATTCGTATTTCAGACAATTTTACATACGGGAAATTGCTGCGGTTTACACTGCCATCCATTGTGATGAATATATTTCTCTCCCTGTACATTGTCGTAGATGGATTTTTTGTCGCTAATTTTGTGGGAAAGACGGAATTTGCGGCTGTCAACCTGATCCTGCCTGTACTTAATATCATGGGAGAGATCGGCTATATGTTCGGTGTGGGCGGAAGCGCATTGATCGCAAAGACGCTGGGGGAAAAAAATCAGGAACGGGCGAACAGCCTGTTTTCACTGATTGTACTGGTATCTTCCGGCTTGGGCTTTTTGATGATGGCGCCGGGCTTCATCTTTATGCCCGAGCTTACGTCCTGGCTTGGCGCAGAAGGAAGTCTTCTTGAAAACAGCGTGCTGTACGGACGGATCTTTATTCTGGCTCTGCCTGCATGGATATTGTCGTATGCGTTCCAGCTTTTCTTTGTCACTGCTGAAAAACCGCGGTTGGGGCTTTTGGTCACGGTATTCTCAGGAGTGTGTAATATGATATTGGATGCGCTTTTTATTATCGGCTTTCAGTGGGGGATCGCAGGCGCTGCGGCAGCCTCGGCGTTGGCCCAGATAGTGGGAGGCGTGTTCCCGCTTATTTATTTCAGCCGGAAGAATACCAGCCTCCTTAAGCTGGTGAAGCCCGTATGGGATGCAAGGTCGATCATTAAATCCTGTACGAACGGATCCTCGGAATTCATGGCGGAAGCCGCTGCGTCTATGGTAGGGCTTATCTATAATATGCAGCTGCTTAAGTATGCGGGTGAAGACGGAGTCGTAATCTATGGCCAACTGATGTATGTCAGCCTGATTTTTTCAGCCATTTTTGTGGGGTATTCTAATGGGGTCGGGCCGGTGTTCAGCTATCATTACGGCGCACAGAATCATGGTGAACTTAAGAACCTGCGAAAAAGGAGCCTTGTGGTTATCGGAATTACATCCGTTGCGATGTTTTGTCTTTCGGAAGCGCTTGCTTATCCGTTTTCCATCTTATTTCTGCAGGATGCCATGCAACTGGTGCCAATTTCCGTACACGCATTTAGGATCATCTCTTTTTCATACTTCTTTTCAGGAATGGCTATTTTCAGCTCAGCCTTTTTTACAGCTCTGAACGACGGAAAGGTATCGGCATTGATATCTTTTTTACGGACCTTTGTCTTTGAACTTGGGGCTGTGCTTTTACTGCCGGTGTTGTTTGGCGTGGAAGGCATATGGTGTTCCGTTGTTATTGGCGATTTGATGGCGGCAGTTGTCGGGAGCCTGTTCATGGTTCGTCTGCGTAGAAAGTATCAGTATTAACATAGTAAGGCTTTGGAAATACACGTAAGGTGCCAGTAAGGTGTCAGACAAACAAAAAAAGCAGGTTCCCAAATTGGGAACCTGCATGAATACTGGTGATCCAGGAGGGATTCGAACCCCCGACCCACGGCTTAGAAGGCCGTTGCTCTATCCAACTGGGCTACTGGACCATATAGGGTTTGAGAAGGGCGGGTAACTTTTACTGTACCACTTACTGTACCATTCCATGTTGAACGGACAAACGTTCGCTATAAATAGACATTGTTCATATCATGTTTTTGTAGTGAATGTGTTCTCAAACTGACAATATATTATACCACAACATTTTTCTAATGGCAATAGTTAAAAGAAAGACTGGCGCAGTCAGTGCCAGTCTTATTTTTTTTCATCCTTTTTTGGAATTTTACGACGTGCTGGATTGGAAAAGCTCTTCAATAGGGCTTTGTTTTGTGCTTCATCACTATGCACATAGAAATTTTGCGTTGTGCTGATTTTGCTGTGCCCCATGATACGGGAGAGTTCCGCTACCGGTATAGGCTTTCCATCTGAACCTACTGCTCTGGCCATGTTAGTGCCGAACGTGTGCCTGAACGCGTGTAAGGTCTTTTTAATACCAGCCAATTCGCATATTTGATGAAATGTTCGTTGCACCTGAAAATATGGATTGTTTACTTGATGAGGTGTACGGTTCAGTTAATGCAGCGTACTGGGATGGTTTAATTGACAAAAAGACAGCGGAAAATTTAAGAGAAAAATATTTGGGAATTATTGAACCGTTGCAGGAACTTTAGAATTGAAATTGCATGGCATGTATCGCATAATTGTGATATACTGTCTGCGGTGGAGCGAGTGATGATGGTAATCTCGTCGGTTCTTACGAATGTGTAATGGGCTACAAGCCATCCTGGCGGCTCGGCATGTAAGCATGAGCTACCGGTGCCGTCACTACTTCAAAAAGAAAAATCCTCCGACTTACGAGTAATAACATGGTAATATCGGAGGATTTTTTATTTAATACCGAAAAAATTAAGAAACCTGTTAATCCGCTGTATTAAGTTAAACTAAATTGGAATTTTTCTAACAGCCGTGGATTTTGATATGCTCCCTCTATGAGAGACAGTGAAAAAATAAACTGTTACTCATAGGGGGAGTTTTGTTATGTCACACAAGGTGAAGTTAGAAGCAGAGGAAAAAGCGAGACTGGTTAGGAAGTGTTTAAGA
>Ga0256404_1004924_pt1 | contig 24402 bp, 24 predicted proteins | sample RumenRJG_01DNA_FD_185990 | JGI IMG/M metagenome (GOLD analysis project Ga0256404, IMG submission 185990) | Bovine rumen microbial communities from Lethbridge, Alberta, Canada - RJG_01 | ecosystem: Host-associated > Mammals > Digestive system > Stomach > Rumen | place: Canada: Alberta | collected... | reverse complement strand
CCGCACAGGGCCACAATCCCGCCATCCAGACCTTGTTGGAATCCCTTCATCATGATACCTGCAGGCGCGGACTGCTTCTCTCCTGCGCCATGGATCCCTCCTACGCGCTCGAGCATCACACTCCCCTGATAAGCAAGCTCCTAGGATGCGAGGAGACCCTTTTGACCGATTTCCTCGCCTCGCTCGACCAACTGCTTTTCGCCAAGCGGCAGGACTACAACGCCCATCTTGAACGGATTGGATTCCGTTTCTACCAAATCCATCGCTACCGAAGGGAAATCTGGGAAAACACAAAATCGGAATTCCGGAAAAAAGTCCAAGCACGGTACCGGTTCAACTTGTCGACTTGGAGAAAAAATCTTGAAGCACTGAAAAAACGCAAGAACATCTGTATCTCCCGCTCCCAACTCGGCAAGATTCTCGGCGTGACGACAGGATCGATCCATCACAGCGTCATCACATGGAAGCATGCCATGCGGGACGCTCTGGACGTGCCCACGCCAATGGACTATCTTGAGTAAGATATGGAAATCATGCTAGCGAGTGGCAATGCCCACAAACGCGCGGAATTCGCGCGAATGCTTCCCTCTTGGGATGTCCTGCTTCCCAAGGAAAGGGGAATCGAGTTCTCCTGTGAGGAAAATGGCACAACCTTCATCGATAACGCGCTGATCAAGGCAAGAGCCCTCTTTCGTGTCGCACCAAAAGGCACTTTGATCCTGGCAGACGACTCTGGTCTCTGCGTGGACGCCCTTGACGGCCAGCCAGGAATCCATACGGCACGTTACGGCATGGAGCCTGGAGGAAAGGAACTTCCTAGCGGGCAACGCAACGCGCTCCTGCTACGGAATATGGAGGCCTACAAGGAGATGAGCCAGAGGTCGGCGCATTTCGTCTGCGCGATTGCCTTGATTGCCGACCCGTACCGGACCTTTGTCGTCCAAGAAGCGGTTGACGGCCATATCGCATTCACCCCCTATGGGAAAGGCGGTTTCGGCTACGACCCGATTTTCATCTGTGACGAAATCGGGCAGAGCATGGCGGCTGCATCCGATGCGTTGAAGGACCAGTACAGCCACCGGGGCCGGGCGCTGAACCATCTCGCAAGACTGTTGGAGGAAATCCGTGAAAACGCAAAAACGCTCTGAAATCGAGGAATCGAGCAAGTGGGATCTTTCCAGCCTCTTCGCTACCAGTGAAGAGTGGAAGGATGCCCTTGAAGCCCTGAAGCAAGCAGGAAGCCAAGCTGCTTCCTTCAAGGGTTCCATCAAGCGAGGGAAGGCATCTTTCCTCAAGTTGCTGAAGTGGCTCGGCGAGACCAACATCCTTGCCGAACGGGTGGGATGCTGGGCCATGCTGAACTACAGCGCGGACGCCTCCGACCCGAAGAACATCCGGCAATACGGCATGGCAAGCCAGGTACTCGCCTCCCTTGGAGCGGCACTTGCCTTCTTCGACCCGGAACTACTCTCTCTGGACGAGGAGACCTATCAGGCATATCTCCATGACCCCGACTTCCAGGAATACAAGGTCTATCTGCAGAAAAGCCGTCGCTTCAAAGCACACGTCCTGAGCGAGGGCGAGGAGCGTCTGATGGCCCTGCAGAGCGAGAGCGCCCAGACCTCCGAGCTGACCTTCAGCGACCTGACCAATGTCGACATGGACTTCGGTACGGTCGAGGGAAAGCCATTGACGCAGAGCACCTACAGCACCTTCATGCAAAGCACCAACCGAGCCACCCGCAAAGAGGCCTACGACAAACTCTACGGCATCTACGGGGCTCATCAGCATACGTTGGCCCGTCTGTATGAAGGTTCGGTCAAGCAGGACATCTTCTCAAGCAAGGTCCGAGGCTACGCGTCAAGCCGCGACGCGGCACTTTTCCCGGACAAAGTGGATGGTTCCGTCTACGATACGTTGGTGGCCAGCGTCCATGCCGGCTTTGACTCGCTCCACCGTTTCTACGAGGTCAAGCGCAGAGCTCTCGGGCTGGAAAAGCTGGCGCATTGGGACGTCTACGTGCCATTGGTCATGCAGAAACCTTTCCACACCACCTACGACGCCGCGGTAGAAACAGTACTCAAGGCAGTGAAACCCCTTGGAGACGAGTACGTCTCCATACTTGGGGCGGGCTTGACCACCGAGCGGTGGGTCGACAGATACGAAAACACAGGCAAACGGAGCGGAGCCTTCAGCAGTGGTTGCTATACCAGCAAGCCATACATCCTGTTGAACTTCACTGGCGACACGCTGAACGACCTCTTCACCATCATCCACGAAGGCGGCCATTCGATGCACAGCTACTACAGCAAGAAGCACAACCCCTTCTTCCAGTACGACTACACGATCTTCGAGGCCGAAGTAGCAAGCACCACCAACGAGCAGTTGCTTGCGCGTTACCTGCTCGACCATGCCAAGGACAAGGACGAGCGCGCCTCGATCATCGGCAAGCAGCTTGACGACATCGTCGCGACGCTGTTCCGTCAGACCATGTTCGCAGAGTTCGAGGACCAGGCCCACAAGCTTGCGGAAAGCGGGGAGACTCTCTCGGTCGACGTGATCCGCGCCATCTACCGCAAGTTGCTTGTCGCCTACTTCGGGAATCAGGTCGAGTTCAGCGAGCTGAGCGACATGGAAGGACTGCGGATCCCCCACTTCTACAATGCCTTCTACGTCTACAAGTACGCAACCGGCATCAGCGCCGCGATCGCGCTGAGCCAAAAGATTCTGGAAGGGGGAGAAAAGGAACGGAACGACTACCTCGCATTCCTGCAGAGCGGGGGAAGCCGGTACCCGATGGAATCGCTCAAGCTGGCGGGCGTGGACATGTCCAAGCCTGACGCGGTCAACGCCGCGGTCACACACTTCGCCACATTGCTCGACGAGTTCGAGAAGCTCGTCTGAGCATCAGATCGCACCGGTAAGGACTGCACTCGCGTAGCTGAAGCGAGTGCAGTTCTCCTTATGGGCGGGACAGAAGATAAAACATTGCTCCTTCTCGTAGATGACAAAATTCCTTCCCGCTGTAAAGGGCAGAAGGAACATGCTGGAAATCGGGAAGGAAAGCTCCACTTCTTTGCCGTCCATCGTTCCCTTGTAGAAGAGGCCCTGATGGTTCAGACGACAAATCCCCCTTCCTGCCTCGCGCTGGCCCCCGTCATGCTGGTGGGTCGGAAGTCTCAGCGTCACGTCATCGCGCATCTCGAAGGAGGGATCCTTCGCCGCATCCCTTAGTTTTTCCACGCAGTCGCTGATCCAATCCTGCACCGTCGCGTACCTATCGGACATACGGTAGTTGCCGTCGATGGTGGCATGCCATCCGCATACGCAGGATACTTCACCGCCATGGGAAGACAGTCCGCCATGGGTTCCACAAGCGGGGCACAGCCATGCGGCGTTCTCCACATGTTCCGCGGGATACTTCGTATGCAAATTCAGGTTTTTATTCCTTTTCCGGAATTCTGTATCGTCGTAAGCTATGTAATCAACAAGCTCTCGAGCGAGAACGTCCTTGTCAATTGTCTTCAGTTGCTCCTTGGTGTAGAGCTGCCGGGTCGTCACTTCGATACGGCCGCCGGCATGCTTCTTTCCCCACTTGGGAAAACAGAGCGTGGCGCCTTCGACATGAACCCCATAGACAGGGACACCGATGCGTTTGATGAAAAGCGCCGTGTCGTCGGGAAGCGGCTCGTTCTTGCTCAAGGCTCCGGTATGGGCCTCGGGGAACAGCAGGAGGATGCCATTGTGCTTCAGGCACCGCATCATCGCGATCGCCGAGCTGTTGTCGGCGGTAAAGACCGATTTGGGGATGCATCCCGCATGCTTCAGCCAATAGGCGTTGAAGGAGTCGGAAAAGAAGTACCGGGCGACGACAGGTGTCAGGTTGGGTTTTCTGAGCACACGCCAGGCGAACCACCAGTCAAACAGGGAGGCATGGTTGCCGACGACTATCGCCGGACCCTTGATCCGCTTCTCCGCCTTGTGGAGGACAAGCTTTTCGCCCCGCAGGCATTTCAGAGGCCAGAGTGACGCCACGTACCACCAGAACCTCTTCAAACGGTAATCCTCTCCAAAGCGAATATCGGCCATACACAACTCCTTCGCCGCCATTGTACCCTTTGGGTCTGCGGGGTTGCAACGAGACGAAAAAGGCTGTCCCCGAAAGGACAGCCTGAAAGTCCTGCGGCAGAAAGGACTCGAACCTTCACGAAGTTTCCCCCACAAGCACCTCAAGCTTGCACGTCTACCATTCCGCCACTGCCGCATACACTGCGTTTGTAACGGAATGAACAATACAACAGGTTGCCTTCCTCCGTCAAGGGTTTGGAACAATTCTTCTGGTTCCACTCGGATGTGTCCATACATCCCAAAACGTTAGTCCTTTTTCGGAGTCATATATCGGATGTGGACATGGAAACCATCGCAATCCGTTTCGCGAGGGATGTTGTCGAACCAGACAAAAAAGCATACCTTTGATATATGTCGCTCAACCATCGGGAAATTGCCTTGATTCTTAGCGAGCTGCCTTTGGCAGGCTCGGTGATCCAGCATGTCATCCAGCACGATTTTCACTGTCTGACCTGGGAGATGTACAGCCCGGGGGTTGGGCGATGGGAGCTTTACACCGAAATCGGCACCGCGCAGAGCCGCATCCATCGGGTGAGCCGCATGGTCGCGGCCGTCCAAGGACAAAAGACAGCGAAGCTGCAACGCTTCGTCCAGTTCGCCCGCAAACATCTGGAAGGCGCAAGAATCACCAATGTCCATCAAGCGGCTTTTGACCGCATGGTAGACCTTTCGCTTGACAACCATGGCACGCAGATGCACCTGATCATCCGTCTGTACAGCGGCCCCCAGGCCAACATCATCGTCACCGACGGCGCCTACACGATCCTGGACTTGCTTTACCGCAGGCCCAAGCGGGGCGAGACGAGCGCCAAGAAGCTCGAGCTCCCACCCGAGCGCACAGAAGAAGGAAAGGTTTTCACGGTCAGGCCCCGGCTCGGGGACGTCAGTTTCAACGAGCAGATCGAGGCCGAATACGGACAAGCGAGCAACAAGGACTCTCTTGCCGGATTGATGGCGAAAGTCTGCCAGAAGCGCGACAGGGAGCTGATGATGCTCGAGGGCACGGCAAGGAGCCTTACCCGGAAAGCCCAGGCGAACGCGGGATATATGGAGATGAAGCTTGAGGGCGATTTGCTTTCCAGCTACAAGTACCTGCTCAAACCCCACATGGACCACATCGAGGTGGATGACTACACGACGGGAGGCAAGCGCGTCATCGCCCTGGATCCGAAACTCACCCCCAGCGAGAACATCGAGGCCTGCTATGCCCGTTACCAGAAGGCGAAGGGAACCTGGCAGGACAGTGTACAGGAGCACGAGAAGATCAAAGCCCAGAAGGCAGGGCTGGAAACCCATTACCGGGAACTGCTGCTTCCCTGCGACGACGAGCGGGTGATGATCCGCCGCCTGCAGAAGGAACTCAGGGAAGAGACCGCCGACAAGAAACCGGAGAGCGCCAGTCCAGGACTGACGTTCCACAGCGGCAAGTTCACCATCCTTGTCGGACGCAACGCGAAGGAGAACGACGCGCTGCTGCGCCACTGGGTGAAGAGCTACGACTGGTGGATGCACACCCGCGACTGGCCGGGAGGGTATGTCTTCATCAAGGCGTTCAAGGACAAAAGCGTGCCCTTGGAGGTAATGCTGGACGCGGCCAACCTGGCCGTGACCTACAGCAAAGGAAAGAACCAAGGGGCTGCGGACCTGTACTATACCCAAGTCAAATATCTGCGCAGGGCCAAGGACGGCCCTCTGGGACTGGTCCTTCCCACCCAGGAAAAGAATTTCTTCGTGAAGGTCGACCAAGACCGGCTTGCGCGCGTCATGCAGACCAAGGAGGGAAGCGATGACTGAGAAACCCTTCATGCATATCTTCTATCCCGAAAGGATCGAGCCTGCGGAAGCGCAAGCGCGACCACGTCCACTTCCAGCGGCGATTCTGGTGCCGGATGCCGCCTACGACTGGGTGAAGGAGGAAATCCGAGGCCCCTATGAGCGCATGAGCGCAAGCAATCCGGCATTGGCCATCGTGCTCTCGCCTCTGCACCAGCATGTCCGCAAGGAGAGCGGCGCCACCTTCGCCTTCATTCCCGAGGACGAGACGTTCGGAAAACTTCCGCTTTATTCGACCGCAACCATCCCGGCCTGGATGGGCAAGGACGACGCCTATTTCCATGAGGAACCGGCACCAGAGGAACAGGGCTCGGTCATCGAGGCCTTCTTTCCCCACGCGGCCATTCTTCCCATACTGGTCAAGCCAGACCTTTCCTCCAAGGATTGCCAGCAACTATCCTCCTTCCTTGACCGCCTGCTCGAGGCGGAACCACGGACGCTGGTGGTCTCCTGCCTGAACGGAAACGGACTTTCCACCAGGCAGACGGCAAACAAGGATTTCAGCACCCTGTGCGGACTGCTTGAGGCGGGAACCCCATTGCTTGGCGCCTTGCATTCCCGCCAGATTTCATCGCTCGGGACAGGCATTCTCGAGGCAATCGGACGTTGCAGGCACCTTCCCGGCAACTGGCACCTGACTGGATTCTCGCTCAGGGACAGCCACTTCACCAAGCTACCCGATTCCCTTCCCGAAGAAGAAGGCAGGTATGTGTGGCACATCTCAGGCTTCAAAGGAAACTGAATATGGACATCACGAAGATCGCACCGCAAATCATCCAGACGGAAATTGATGGCGTAAAGGCCACCTGCATTGTCCTTGGCGACACCCACACCCACCTGCCAGGCTATCTCCTGCAGGGCAAGAGCCAGATTGGATTCGCATTGAAGGACGGTCTGGTCAACGCCATCCCCTGGGAGGGCATCGCCATCGTCGACGGCATGCAATGCCTCAGGCTCCCTTCCATGCCCCTGTATTCGGTGTGGGAACTGGCCGACAAGCGGCGGGGAGAAACCCTTTCCTTCGTACGCGACTTCATCCAGCTTCTTGGCAGGATGGAGGAAAGCTACATCTCGTTGGAGAGCGGAACCATCCCATTGTGGAGGATGTACGGGCTGGATGGGGGCGGCGTCTTCCTGCTGCCTCCATCCCTTTCCAGCGCGATCGAGGCATGCATGGGCGAACAGGCGCGCGAGGCCAGCTTCAACGACTGGGTCCATTACGACCTGCACAAGCCGTACACCCTGATCGACCAGATGGCCCAGCTGCTGTACCTGGGCGCCACCGGAAGAGTACCGCTTGCCAACCCGGACACACGGGAGGACCATTGCGACATCCTCCCACTCCGCCTGCTGGGAACCAATCTGGAGCCGGAGCTGGTGCGTTTGGTCGACGACGTGCTGCACGCCAAGCTGACAGAACAACGTGACCTGACAGGAAACCAGCAACCCCAACACGCGCTCTCCTGGCTCGGGGACCAACTGGCCTCGATGCAGTGGCCCGGACCTGTCGAGTCGAGACCGGACGGGGACGCAATCTCGCTTTTCGAGGAGCGGCAGCGCAAACGGGCCGCAAGGCGCCGTTTCTGGCGCAAGCGTGGATGGCTGGTGGTCACCATCACCGCCATCGTCCTGGCGGTCGGCTGCTTCACCGCAGGCAGGATCAAGCAGGCATTGACCCCTCCCTATACCTACGGCATGAGCGACGAGCAGATCATCGCCGAATACTATGCGGCCCAGAGCGAACTGGATGTGCAGAAGCTGGACGCAAGCCTCGCTCCCCACGTGAAAAGCCCCGCGGAACTTGAGGTGATGAACCTCTTCGTCAACCGTCAGACCCGACAGGCCTACGAGAACATCAACGCGATCATCAACGTCAACGACTGGATCGCCCAGGGAAGACCTGCCATCGGTTCCTCACAGGGGTTATACGGAGTGACCGACGTGCAGGTCACGCAGACCTCGGCTGACTCCTATCAGGTGACCAGCACGATCTACACGCCCTTCCCCTACGACGAGGAGGACGAGACTGCCAAGGCGAGCGCCGGACACACGTTGGCCTTTGTCTATACCCAGAAACAGGATTTTACCTTCGCGACCAACAAACGGGGATGGAGGCTGATCGCCAGCATCACCAATGTGGACTACCGCAAACTGGAGACGATCGAAATACCCGTCACGCCTGACAAGCCGTCGCAAAAAGCTCAAGCTGCAAACGCCGCCTACTCTCTGGCGTCTCCAGCCAAGTGACGGAGGAGAAGCTTTTGAAGAAGGTCATCTGCCGCTTTGCGTAGAGGCGGCTGTCGCGTACAATCTCCGCCTTGATGGTCGCAAGGCTGCACTCCCCTTCCTTGCGGGCAGAGAAGAACTCACGATAGCCGATTCCTTGCATGCCAGGCCAAGATTCTTTGGCTCCATGGGCAATCAGCCCCCGGATTTCATCCAGCAGCCCTTCCCGGAACATCTCCTCGACCCGCAACGCGATACGCCCGTCCAGTTCTTCCTGAGGCCGGGTCAGACCATAGACCAAGGGTTTCATTCCGTAGCGGGGAGTATCGCTTGGCTTGAAGGCGGAGAGCGGTTTCCCGCTATACCGATAGACCTCCAGCGCACGGGTGATCCGGTAGGCGTCATTGGGGTGGATGCGGAGCGCGCTTGCCGGATCGACCCGCTCCAGTTCCCCATACGCCCAGCCGAGACCTTTCTGTTCCGTCTCTTCGGCCACCTCGGCCCGGACCGCAGGGTCGCTGGCGGGAGCCTCGGAAAGACCATAGAGGAAATGCTTGAAGTAGTAGGCGGTACCGCCACAGAGAATCGGGACCTTCCCCTGCGAGACGATGTCGCGGACCGCCTGGTCGGCGAGCTCGATGAACCTTGCGACCGTGAATTGGTTCCAAGGGTCCTCGACATCAATCAGGTAATGACGGATAGAGGCACGAACATCGGCCGACACTTTCGCCGAACCGATGTCCAATCCCCGATAGACTTGAATGGAATCCGCATTGATGACCGCGAACCGGTCAGGATCGAGGCGTGTGAGAAAATCAGTCTTCCCCACTCCCGTCGGGCCGAAGAGAAAGACGATACGGGCGAAGGGGTTACTGCTCCGCAGGCTGGAACTTGATTTCGTCATTGACGGCTTTTTCGAGAACGACACTGACGATTTTCTCGTTCTTCTTCTCGATCTCCTCACCGCCACAGCCAGGTTGGCTCAGGATGTCCGCTTCCTTGATGGCTGCGCAGGTCATCTGGTAGACGTTGCCGGAAAAATCTTCAATTTCTTTCAAAGGGATGCTCACGCTCTTCACTCCTTGTACGAAGTACGAATGGTACTATACGCAAAAAAAACAAACGTGTACAGACTCAGGCGCCCAGGCTCCGGGCCTTGGCGACAATCCGTGAGGCAACCTCTTCGGCCGGAATACCGGTAGTGTCGATGACCAGGTCGGCCACGCCGGTATCGCTGTTGTCGATGCCATACAACCGCTTGTAGCGGGCGCTGTCATGGGCGTCACGCTCACAGGTCTCACGCATGCGCTGCTCCAACGTACCGCCCTCGCGCTTCTGGATCCGTCTGGCGCGCTCTTCGGGAGAAGCGGTCAGGTACACCTTCAAGTCTGCTTCCTTCAGCATCCAGATGGCCAGCCTGCTGCCGAGCACGCAATCCTTGCTCGCCAAGGCAAGCCGGACTTGACGGGAGTCTACCTCACGGTCCGGCTCGTCGCTCGTCTCAGCCAGCCTGCAGAAGTCCCAGAAGTCCATGTTCCGCTCCTTGGCCAGGGAACGGAACGTAAAATTGATCATCGGATAGCCTAGGATCTGGCTGACGAGTGTGGTGACCGTGGTGTTGCCACAGCCGCTCTTGCTGCTGATCGCGATTCTCATTCGATATTCCTTATTTGCTCACGGATATTTTCCAGACTGTCCTTCATCCGGACCACCTGCAGGTTCATCTCGACAATCTGGCTCTTGCTTCCGATGGTGTTGATTTCCCGGTTCATCTCCTGGCAGAGGAAGTCAAGGCGCTTGCCGACCGGCTCCCGCTCTTCCAGAAGTCCGTCATAGGCCTTCAGATGGGTGGACAGCCGTTTGACCTCTTCGTTGATCGTGTAGCGGTTCAGCATGACCGCCACCTCCTGGAGGATCCGGTTCTCGTCGTACTGTTGGTCTCCGAGCATCTCGTCCATGCGGCTTCTCAGGTTCTGCTTGACCAGCGACTCCAGTTCGTCGGCGTGGGCCGCGATGACGGAAAGGCCGTCCTTGACCTGGTCTCCCAATCGGACCAAGTCGTCGTGGGTCGCCTTTCCCTCCCGCTCCCTGCTCTCGGAAAACTGCTTCAGCGCCTCGTCAAGGGCTTGGAACAGGGCTGTCCCGTAGCGCTCTCCGTCCTGCCTGACGCAGGAAAGCAGTCCTTCCTGGGCAAGGTAATCAGCCAAGGAAGGTCGCAGATCCCCGCCCGCGACCTCGGCAATCTGCAGGAATGCGTCGTGATACGCCTTGACCGCCTCTTTGTCGACCATCAGGTTGACGTCGTTCTTGGCGCCGACAATGCGGACGGCAAGCTCGATGTGGCCACGCCGGGCAACCTCGCCGATGCGTCGGTCGATGTCCATCTCGTAGGATGCGAGATAGTACGGCATGGTATGGTCGATATCCAAATAGCGGTTGTTGTAGGATTTCACCTCGACTTCCAGCTGGAACTCGTCGGTCGTCACCGTCGCCGAACCATATCCGGTCATACTGGTCATAGATTCTGCTTCCTTTGGGAGACGATCCGGCTTGTCAGAAAGCGGTTGTTTCCCGCTCCCATAGTAACGAGAATATCTCCTTCCATCAACCAGCTGGCACAGATGCGGACAGCATCGTCGTCCGTGGCGGCATAGGCCACCGCCGACAACTTTCCATACAGGGTGCGGTCGATTTTCCGCTGCAAGGCTTCGGCCAAGAGCAGGGCGGCGTCCCCGCCTTGATCGCTGTCGCCCCGGGCGGAGGCGTAGGTCTTTTGGACGACCACCTTGTCGGCGGTGGCGAGCGACTTGACGAAACCAGGGAACAGCGCGCGGGTACGGCTGGCGGTATGGGGGCAGAAAAGCACCATGACCTGCCGATCCGGATGCTGTTGCCGCAGGGCTTCGACTACCATGCGGATCTGGGTGGGATGGTGCGCGTAGTCGTCCAGATACAGCACTCCGTCCTCGTCCGCCATCATCTCCATGCGGCCGACGGTTCCCGGATATCTGACGATATCCCGCAACATGCCGAGCAATACGGTCGGCAATGCTTCGCCAGTCACCAACATGCCGTCGTCCAGATACAGTTTTGGCTCCTTGGCGTCCAAGAGCATGCAGGTAGCCAAGAGCGACGCCCCGACCATGTCGTCAATCCACTGCTCGCTCTGAGAAGGCAATTCCACGTAGGTGGGCAACAACCCTATCCCGTACAGGGTCTTCTGGATGCGCCGGATTCCGAAGGAACCACGCTCGGAAAAACCATATGGCAGCAAGTTCAGGTCGCTCCGGTGCTCCTTTGCCCACAGATAGAGTTCCCGCGCGTGCTTGTCATCAACGCAAATGACCAGGAATCCGCCCCGCTCGATCTTGTCGGCAAAACCGCGGAAGCTGGCGACATAGTCCTTCTCTGTCGGGAAGTAATCGGGGTGGTCCCACTCGATGTTGGTAATCAGGGCCCCCCTGACATGATACGCGAGGAAATGGTCCCGGTACTCGCAACCTTCGAGGAGGAACGCCTGCCGCCCTTGGCAGGGCATGCGCTCGCTGCCCCGCAGCATCGACCCGTAGACCGCATAGAAGGGGAACTGGCTCCGCTTGCCCTGTCCGAGCAGGAAGGCCGTCATGGCGGTACAGGTGGTTTTCCCGTGGCTGCCAGCCACCACGTAGCTGTCCTGACGCCGGGTCAATATGGCGAGGAACTCGTTGTAGTCCGCGACCTTGCAACCCGCTTCCCTGGCACGCGTCAGAATCGGGAGATCCTTCGGATAGGCGCTGCTGTAGACGACCCAATCGGTATGAGGGGGAAGCAACGCCGGGTCAAAGCCGACGTCGCGCCGGATCCGGTGGCCTTCCAGTTGCGCTTCGGTACTGAAGACTTCTTGCCGGTCACAGCCAGCGACCTCCATGCCCCACTCGTCCAGAAGCACGGCGAGCGCAGCCATTCCGGTTCCCTTGATTCCTACCAGGTAAAAGGATTCCATCGATTTCCGCCCTCTACAGACAAGAAGGGCTCCCTGTCACCAGAGAGTCCTTCCCCAACAAGCAGGTGCTGGATGTCAGTTCAGTTTTCAGCAGCGGGCGCGGCAGCCTCGGCTGCGGCCGGCTTGGCACTGGCGGCAACGTTCTTGATGTGGGCGTCGCATGCCTTGCAAACGTTGACCTTCTTGTCATCGACAGTCTGCTCATACAGCAGCTTCACACCACTTCTCTTGCAGACAGGGCAGGTTCCACGACCCTGGTTCGGGTGTTCCTTTCTGATTCCAGCTCCTCTATGTGCTTTGGACATATCTATCTCCTTCCACGTAAGTTCATATTGAACATTCCAGACTATAATAGATTGGAGTTTTCACTGTCAAGGGAAAGGGTTCAACGGCTGTAGGAGAGAGAGACAGTAGCCTGCACATCGCTCGCCGTCCCCTCTCCCGCATATACCTTCGCAGGAAACTCGGCGTAAGCGTTGATCCTCCATCCCAGCAGGGTCACCACGACCCCAGCGCTCTGTGTCGCATCTCTCCAGTCCATGTCGAACAGTTTGTCCCTTGAGAAGGGCTGCCGCCATCCGGCCATGAAGTCGACCTGCGCGTCGGGCAACATCTGCATCTTCACGTCGATGCCGCCGCACAGCGTGCTGGCATCCTGGAACGGATGGACCAATTCCACGGAAATCCCCGTCTTGAACAGGTTCAACTGGCTCCGCCGGTTGAAGGTAGGAGAAAAGAGCGACAAGCCAAAACAAAGGTTCTCGTACAGGTCCTTCCCGCTGAACTCCAGGCTTCCCTCGTCCGATGCCTCGGCGAACTGGTCGCTGACGGCACCGATGGTGAACCAGTCCATGTCGAGCATCGCTCCGAGGGCGGCAGTCACCTTGGTCGAGTTGGGTTTCGTCTCATAGCGGGAAAAGAAGGTCTGCACCGCCAAATCTGACAGTTCGCGACCCGCATCGATCTCGAGGGAGGTCCGCTTCATCGCCGTCTGGGCGTTCAGGCTGAGACCGGCGGACAGCCGTTTCCAGTTATAGGCCCAATCCATCTGCAGGTACGTGTATTTCAGCGCGTTGTACAGTCCGTCCTCGCGTTTGGTGAACTCGGTGGTCTGCTCGAGGGTGAAGCCCATGCGTCTGCCACAAAAGGAGAGCATCAGGCCGCTGGAGGGCTCGTTGACATAGCCGTTGTCCGTCACCCATAGCGAGGCAGAAATACTGCCGGGGTTGAAGACAAGCGATGCGGGGTTGGCGAACATGGTACCATAGGAGTCGCTCAACGCGATTCCCCGGACACCCATCCCCCTGTGCTGGTCATCCTGCATGTCCGCGACACCGGCAAACACGCTGGCGCTGACGGAAAGCAACAGGATGGCGAGCAGACAGCGTCTCACAACGCCGCTTGCCTCAGGGCCTGGGCCAACTGGTCAGGGCAACTGGTCGGGCGGAAACCACAGGTGGTTCCCGAAAGAAGGTCGGCGATCTCGCTGGCCTTATGGCCTTTGACCAAGCGGACAATGCCCTTGTGGTTGCCGTCACACCCACCCACGAAGGAGACGTCCTGGATGACATCATTGTCGTCAAGGACTACAGTGATTTTGCGAGCGCACACACCGTGCGGAGTAAAGTCCAATTGCTTCATGGAAACCAGTATATCCTATCCAGAGCGCTTATGGCAACGCTTTCGTTCTCATTGATAAATACAACTACTTTATCAGAAACAAATTACGCACTCATGCATACGTAGCGGCACCGTAATGCGTACCAGCCGGAGACTTGATGGAACAGGCCGTTCCGCATCGTTTCCGGCCGGCGGCCATTACGACAGAGAACGCGGCATAGCAAAAAACGGGCACTGATGCTAGCATGGAGGCGTGAGAAAGTTGCAAGATCTCGCCCCCGAGTGGGCTGGTGACGAGCGGGGAGTCTCCGCTGTGGTGTATGACAGCCGGGCCTGCAAGCCCGGGTCGGTATTTTTTGCTTTTCCGGGCATCCATACCCAAGGCGCGAACTATATCGCCGACGCGATCCAGAACGGAGCCATCGCGGTAGTCAGCGACCACCCGGTCCTCCTTCCCGAAAACGTAGCCGGACTGGTCGATCCTCTGGTGCGTACCCGCTTTGCGTCCGTCTGTTCCCGTTTTCACGGCGAGCCGGAATCAAGGCTCTCCATCATCGGAGTGACCGGGACGGATGGCAAGAGCACGACCAGCGAGTACCTGTACCAGCTGTTGCAACGGGCAGGCAGACGGACCGCGCTGATCGGAACGGTGTCGATGGATGATGGTTCCGGATACGGGCCGAGCCCGTACCGGCAGAGCACTCCGGAGGCGGACCAGCTCGAGGCGTTCCTCGACCGTTGCCTGCATAACGGAGTCGAGTACGTGGTGCTGGAGTGTACCAGCCATGCCCTCTCTGACCGCTACGACAGACTCCACACCATCCGCTATGACGGGGGAATCGTCACCACGGTGACCAGCGAGCATCTTGAGTTCCACGGAAGCGTCCCGGCCTACGTTGACGCCAAATGCAACCTTGCCCGCAGAATCAAACAGGGTGGCTTCTTCATCTCCACCACCGCCAATCCCCACCTCGACGCCTTTCTCAACGTGTTGCCCGCAAGGGTCCAAAGCTTGGTGGTCAACCAGAACGTCCAGGCGGAAATCGGGCTTGACGCGTCAATCACCTACCGGGGAAAGGCCTATCCCACTCCACTGCACTACCCGGTACTGGCCGGCAACGCCTTGCTCGCCTGTCTCGCCGCGGCAAGGATCCTGCACACGCCTCTTGCCCAGCAACTGGCCTTGGCCTGCGCCCTAAAGCCGGTAGACGGCAGGATGGTCACGGTGGAAAACCATCTCGGCCTGACGGTCTTGATCGACTTCGCCCACACTGCCGACGCCTACGAGAAGCTTTTCTCCTTCGAGTACCAACGGAAGGGACAAGGACGGATTCTGGCCTGCTTCGGTTGCGCCGGGGAACGGGACACCTCCAAGCGCGCGCCGATGGGGAAAACGGCGAGCCACTATGGCGACATCCTTTTCCTGACTGACGAGGATCCCCGCTGGGAACCCACCGAGCAGATCGACCGGGACCTGTTGCGGGACGCCGAACCGGTCGAGGTGCACGAGATCGCCGACCGCGCAAAAGCCATCCAGGCGATGGTGGACGCCGCGCGGCCGGGAGATACCCTGCTCTTCCTGGGCAAAGGCCACGAGCACTCCATCGAGAAACAGGGAGTCAAGTACGCTTGGAACGAACGAAACGTAGTCGAGGAAGCGCTGCGCAGGAGGGAATCGCGCGAGATGGGTGGCATCAGGACCCGGTAGCAGGACACCCGAGCCGATGTCGACTCCCGGCCGCTCACGCAAAGAAACGGCTTGATGGCCATTCCGTGGCCATAGTCCCCATTGCGTTTGTCCGGCAAAGTCTGCAGGGCGTCAGGAAAAGAAGGTCGTGGGGCGCCTTTTCCGGTTGCCGTCATCCCTGGACCCCATCATTTCCCAGCATCTTCCGTCTCGTGGTATCGTGGTATGATAAGAAAAAATATTAAAACTATGTTGAATTATTTTGTTATTTGAATTATTCTTCTTATCTTTGCGAAATGAAGAGTGCTAAAGTGTTAAAGATATTGCATGTATCGCGTCAAACGCTCGTGCAGTATGTGAAAAAGAAAGAGATAAGAGTTGTATCGTTACCAAACGGCACGTATGACTACAATGATGATGATGTATATCGAAAAGCCGGTCTTGCCGCAGAAAGAATGAATGTGGTCTATTCGCGAGTTTCTACTGCCAAGCAAAAGTCCGGCCTTGATAATCAAGAAAAGACTCTGATTGATTATTGCAACAAGAATGGAATTAGGGTCAGCAAGTCTTACAAAGACATTGCAAGCGGAATGAACTTTGATAGAAAACAGTTCAGAAAACTTCTTGATGATGTACTTAATTTCAAAGTTAGTAGATTATACATTACGTACAAGGACAGACTTTCTCGCATTTCATTCGATATGTTCAAGCGGTTGTTCAGTGAGTTTGGTTGCGAGATTGTAGTTATCAATGATACAGACGATAAGGCAGACGAGACAGAGATATTTGAGGAAATCATTTCGATGCTTCATTGCTTTGCTATGCGGATGTATTCACGCAGAAGAAAAAGGAAGCTCGAAATCATGGAAGAGGATCTGAAAAATGAGATTAGTCTATAAGTATTATATACGGCATACAGAAGCGCTCGACAGGTTGTTTAAGGTTTCCAACAACCTATACAATCAGGCGCTGTACATGTTCCGTAAGCAGTTGGATGCTGATGGCACATGGCTGTGGTATAATGATATGGACAAACTTATGAAGAATACCCTCAATCTCGAAGGTCAATGTAATTACAAGTTGCTGAAATCACAATGTTCTCAGCAGGTGCTGCGTGTGCTTGACAAGAGTGTTAAGGCCTATTGCAAGAGCATTAAGGATTGGAAGAAACATCCCGAAAAGCATAAGGGAATGCCTAAGATGCCTCATTACCGTAAGCGTGGCGGCATGTTCAACTTGTATTACACCAACCAATCATGCAGCATTAAGGATGGGAGAATCCGACTTGCAAAGGATTTGTTCATATCTGTTCCCCAATGGGAAAAGTATGGAGAAAGTCTAAAGTCGGTACACCAGGTACGTTTGATACCTAGCAACCGTAACATCAAGGTAGAGGTTGTTTATGAGAGAGAGGTAGTACAAGCTGATGTTGATAAGACAAGATATGCTTCTATTGACCTTGGACTGGATAACCTTGCTGCTATGGTGACGTCTGAAGGATGTACAATTTACAGCGGAAAATATCTCAAATCTTACAACAACCATTTTAACAAAACACTCTCACACTTGCAGTCTATAAAAGACATGCAAGGCATAAAGCGAACGACAAGAAGAATCACCCGAATGTACGACAAGCGAGACCGCTATTTTGAGGATGCCTTTCAGAAAGTGAGTCGTCATATTGTCGATACACTTGTACGGAAACGTATAGGAACGCTGGTTGTAGGCTATAATGCCGGATGGAAACAAAACTCCGGCATGGGCAAGAAGAACAATCAAAAGTTTGTTCAGATGCCTTTTGCGAGACTGGCAGACTATCTTCGTTACAAGTGCGAGATGGTAGGAATCGAGTTTGTTATGCACGAAGAAAGTTACACAAGCAAGTGTGATGCTCTTGCTCTTGAACCTATCGGAAAGCATGAATCATATCTTGGCCGAAGAGTAAAACGCGGATTATTCCGCTCCTCTACTGGGAAGATGATTAATGCTGATCAGAACGGAGCTTTGAACATCCTTAGAAAAGTAGTCGGCGATTCCGAGTTCTCTCGGATAGTCGATAGCGGGCACTCGTTATGTCCGATACGATACCGCAATCCGTTTCAATCGGTTGCAGGAAGTATGTAAAAAGTAGAATAATCATTAACACATTTAATACTTTTAATAACGTAGTGATGGAAAGGGAAAGAAACCATTTGGGGATTTTTCCCTACAGGGGATTTGGTGTGGCCAACATGGGGGCAATTAGGCGGACTACGTATGGAAAGAAGCATGCAATTATTTGTTTGGAGAGGAGTTGATTGATGTTGCGTCCTCTCTTCTTCCACGTGGATATGGATGCATTCTTCGCCAGCGTGGAAATCCACGACAACCCTTCCTTGAAGGACAAACCGGTCCTGATCGGGCACAATGAGCGCAGGAGCGTCGTCTCTACCGCGAGCTATGTCGCCCGACGGTACGGATGCCACAGCGCCATGCCGATGGCGCAGGCGCTCCGGCTCTGCCCGCAGGCGGTGGTCGTCAACCCCCGCTTCGAGCGATACAGCCAGGTCAGCCGCCAGATCATGGGAATCTGCGGACGCTATAGCGACAAGGTACAGCAAATCTCCATCGACGAGGCCTTTCTCGACATGAGCGGCATGGAACGCCTCTACCACAGCGCCAAAGAGGCGGCCCTGCAATTGAAGGAAGAAGTACGGAAAGAGACAGGGTTGACCATCAGCGTCGGAATCGCCCCGAACCGGTATCTTGCCAAAATGGCCAGCGACTACCACAAACCGGACGGGCTTTGCCGGGTATCTCCGGGAAAGGAAGAGCTGTTCATCGACGCGGTGGGGCTGCACAAGCTCTGGGGGATCGGGAAGGTCGGGCGCAAACAGCTCGCGGACAGGCATATACACACCACCCGGCAACTCCGGTCCTTCAGCAAAGAACACTTGGCATCAATGTTCGGGCCTGCGATGGGCAGTTTCCTCTACGACGCGGCGAGGGGCATCGATCCCGGCATCTTCGAAGGGGAAAGCAAGACCCATTCCATCAGCACGGAGACCACGTTCCTTGACGATGTATCGGACGTGGAAGCGCTCAGGCAATACTTGCTCTCGATGAGCCACGAGCTGATGTTCCGCTGTCTGGAGGAAAGACAAATCGCCCGTACCGTCTCCCTGAAGCTTCGCTGGCCGGACTTCTCCCTCCACGAGGCGCAAGTCACCCCGGATGAGAATATCCTTAGCGCCGAGCAGGTCTACCGGATCGCCACAGGGTTGCTTGCCGAACGGTGGCACGGAACTCCGGTCCGCCTGCTCGGGCTAGGACTCGGAGGACTCTACACAGGAGACGCGCCGATGCAACAGGAGCTCTTCTCCAGCCAGGACGCCAAGCGCCGGGAACTGGAAAAGGTCATCCTCCAGATGCAGAAGAAAGGACAAAAGGTGGTCAAAGCCTCGTCGCTGGTCAGACGAAACTGAAGAAGAGGACCACCAAGATCGCCAGAATGACGCGGTACCAGCCGAAAATCTGGAAGTCATGGCTGGTCAGGTAGCGCATCAAAGCCTTGATGACGAAAAGCGAGACGACAAAAGAGACGACGAATCCGAGCGCCACCAATGTCCACTCGTAGCCGCTCAGGGCGAATCCCAATTTGACCAGCTTCAGCAACGACGCGCCACACATGGCGGGAATGGCGAGAAAGAAGGAAAACCTGCTTGCTGTCTTGCGGTCCACCCCCAGCAGCATGCCGCCCAGGATGGTGGAGCCGCTGCGGCTGGTTCCAGGCACCAAGGCCAGCGCCTCGAAAAGGCCCATGCCGACCGCCCGAAAGAGGGAAATCTCCTCGATCGAGTGGATGGTTCCGTCCCGTCCCTTCCGCTTGCGTTCCAGGATGATGTAGGCGGCACCGTAGAGGGCAAGGGTCAGGGCGACAACCTGCCACGAATAGAGTTCGCTCTCGATGAAATCGTCCAGAAGAAAACCGATGACGGCCACCGGCACCGACGCCACCACCACCTTTTTCCAGAGAGACCAGCAGGAGCGCCGGTCCTCCCCGCCCATCCCCGGAGAGAACGGGTTCAAGGTGTGCCAGTAGAGGATGATGACGGCCAGGATTGAACCCAACTGGATCAGCACCATCAACAGGTTCCTGCATTGCTCGCTGACGTGGAGCGGAAACAACGCGTCGAACAGGATCAAATGGCCGGTGCTGCTGACCGGCAGCCACTCGGTGATGCCCTGGATGACACCGAGCAGCAATGTTTTCAATACTTCCATGACCGCTATCGTAGTACTCCTTTCCCTTTGGCGTCTACCCAAAGCCGGGACAACTGGCTACACTCCTTCCGGAGGAGCCTCTCATGGGTCTGCATATTGTCTTGTTACAACCGGAAATTCCCCAGAACACCGGTAATATCGCCCGGACCTGCGCCGCCACCGGGGCGACGCTCCATCTGGTGCACCCGCTTGGCTACAGTCTTTCGGACAAGTACCTGAAACGGGCGGGACTGGACTACTGGCACCTTGTCTCCATCAAGGAATATCCCGACGACCAGGCCTTTTTCTCCGAGCACCCTCGCGAGCAGTGCTATTTCTTCACGAAGAAGGCCCGGACGTGCTATGCTGGAATCGCCTACCCGGAGGAGACCTATTTCGTTTTCGGCCGGGAAAGCGTCGGCCTTGACGAAAGCCTTTTGCGGCAGGTGGAGGATCGCACGGTACGCATTCCCATGCGGACGGGTGCCCGGTGCCTGAACCTGTCCAACAGCGTCGCCATCGCGGCCTACGAGTATTTCCGCCAGCGGGACTGGCAGGGACTTGCTGAGGCGGACGACACGTTCGCCTGGGAGGAAGGAAAATGACCATCGGTATGCTTGGGTGCGGCAACATGGGGGGAGCGATTGCCAGCGCGCTTGTCCAGGAAGGAAAGGACACGGTCCTTGCCTTTGACCATACGAGGGCGAAGGTCGAAGGGAGTGGAGCCGGCTATGCCACCTTGGAGGAGTTGCTCTCCCGAAGCGACCTGGTCGTGATCGCCATCAAGCCTCAGGGGGTTCCCGCCCTGTACCCCACCCTACGGCAGGCGTCTCCAAGCGAGGGATGGATTTCCATTGCCGCCGGCATCACCCTTGGGACCCTGAAGGAACAGTTGGGCACCAGGAAGGTAGTCCGGTTCATGCCCAACATCGCAGCCAAGGTGAAGAAGTCCGTCACCGCCGTCTGCGCCGACACCGATTGCCCCTCGTCCCTGAAGGAAAAAGCCTTTTCCATCGCCACCAGTTTCGGTTCAGCCTGCAGTCTGGACGAATCGCTGCTTCCCGCCTTTACCGGCATCAGCGGCAGCGGCATCGCGTACGTGTTCCAATTCATGCATGCCATGGCGCTTGGCGGAACCCGGATGGGAATTCCCTATCCGAAAAGCGTGGAGGTGGTGCGGGACACGATGGAGAGCGCCATCGCCCTTGCCCGGGCGACGGGAAAGAATCCGATAGACCTGATGATGGGAGTATGCTCTGCAGGAGGCACGACGATTGAAGGTGTCGCGGCCTTGGAGCGAAACCAGTTCGACAATGCCGTGATCGAGGCGGTCACCGACAGTGCCAATAAATCGAAGAAGATGTGAGGAGAAAAACCTATGATTGATTTGAGAGAGCTGAAAAGCCGCCACGACGAGATCGCTGCGAACATCAAGAACCGCAACATGCGCGTCGACCTTGACGCTATCATCGCGCTGGGGGACAAACGTTCCTCCGTCATGCAGGAAGCCGATGCGCTTCGCGCCCGCCGCAACGAGGTCGCCAAGCAGATGAAGGGCAAGCTCGACCCGGAGACCCGCGCCAAGCTGATCGAGGAAGGCAAGGAGCTGAAGACCCGGATCGCCGAAATCGAGAAGGAGGCCTCCGACCTGGACGCCCAGTATCTGGCAGCCGCGCGCACCATCCCGAACTATGCCAACCCGAAAGCTCCGATCGGCAAGGAGGACAAGGACAGCACGGCGGTCAAATTCGTCGGCAAGCCGCCGGTGTTCGACTTCAAGCCCCTGGATCATGTCCAGCTCGGCGAGAAGCTCGACCTGATCGACTTCGACACCGCCACCGAGGTGAGCGGACCGAAGTTCTACTACCTGAAGAACCAGGCGGTGTTGCTTCAGATGGCCATCGAGCGCTATGCGATCGACATCGTCCTGAAGCACGGCTTCACCCCCTTCATCACTCCGGATGTGGCAAAAGAGGAAATCCTGAACGGCATCGGCTTCAATCCCCGTGGCGCCGAGAGCAACATCTACACGCTGGAGGGAACCGGCACCGCCTTGGTCGGCACCGCCGAGATCACCCTCGGCGGCTACTACGCCGGCAGGGTGCTGGACAAGAAGGAACTGCCCATCAAGATGACCGGGCTGTCCCACTGCTTCCGCCGTGAGGCCGGGGCGGCCGGCCAGTACTCCAAAGGCCTGTACCGCGTCCACCAGTTCTCCAAGCTGGAGATGTTCATCTACTGCCTGCCTGAGGAGTCGGACAAGTGGCACGACTACCTGCTCTCCATCGAGGAGGAAATCTACCAGGGTCTCGGACTTGCCTACAGGGTCATAGACACCTGTACCGGAGACCTCGGGGCTCCCGCCTACCGCAAGTTCGACATCGAGGCCTGGATGCCAGGCCGTGGCGAGAACGGAGAATACGGAGAGGTCACCTCGACCAGCAACTGCACCGACTACCAGGCAAGGAGCCTCCAGATCCGCTACCGCGATGACGAGGGCAAGCTCCAGTACGTGCATATGCTCAACGGCACCGCGACCGCCCTTTCCCGCACGATGGTCGCCATCCTGGAGAACTACCAGCAGAAGGACGGGTCCATAGCCATCCCGGAAAAGCTGATTCCGTATTGCGGTTTTTCCGTGATTCCCGCGAAACATTGAGAGGTAACCATGCACGTAAGCGCTCTGTACACGGACTTGTATGAACTGACGATGATGCAGGGGTATCTGGCCACCAACCATAATCCCCAGGTGGTCTTTGACATGTTCTACCGGAACAACCCGTTCGATGGCGGTTACGCCGTCTTCGCCGGGGTCAATGACCTGATCGACAAGCTCGAGCACTTCTCGTTCGACAAGGAAGACATCGACTACCTTGCCAGTCTCGGCACCTTCAAGAAACCGTTTCTGGAATATCTGGCGACCTATCGGTTCCATGCCAATGTCTACGCCTTCCGGGAAGGCTCGATCGTCTTCCCGGGGGAACCGCTTGTACGGATCCATACCGACCTGGTCGAGGCGCAGCTGATCGAGGGCATCGTCCTGAACACGATCAACTTCCAGACCCTGATCGCCACCAAGGCAGCCCGCATGTGCCGCGCAGCCAAGGACAGCGCGATCATGGAGTTCGGGCTGCGCCGCGCCCAGGGCGATGGAGCGATGGCCGCCAGCCGCGCCGCCTATATCGGTGGATGCGCGATTACCAGCAATACGCTCGCAGGCAAAGTCTACGGCATCCCGGTAGGCGGCACCATGGCCCACAGCTGGGTCATGAGCTTTTCCAGCGAGCTTGAGGCCTTCCGCAAGTTCGCGGAGCTCTACCCGGACAACGCAGTCCTTCTGATCGACACCTATGACGTGCTTCGGTCCGGTATCGAGAACGCGATTACCGTCGGCCTGGAGCAGAAAAAGAAAGGCAAGAAGATTGGCGTCCGTATCGACTCAGGCGACCTGTCCTACCTGCCCAAGGAGGTCCGCAAGAAGCTGGACGCGGCAGGTCTTGCCGACGCCACCATCACCGTCAGCAACGACTTGACCGAGGATATCGTCCAACAGCTCGTCGAGAGCGGTACCCCGATCAACAGCTGGGGCATCGGCACCCACCTGGTCACTGGCGGCTTCCAAAGCAGCCTGAACGGGGTCTACAAACTTGCTGCCAAGGCAGGTGAAGATGGAAAGATGATCCCGACCATGAAGATCAGCAACACCACCGCCAAGACGACCAACCCCGGCATCAAGCAGGTCTACCGGTTCTCTGACGCCGATGGCCAGGCGCTTGCCGACCTGGTGGCCCTGCAGAGCGAGGAGATTGCCGCAGGCCAGAAGTACACCTTCTACCATCCCTTCAGCGAGGCAGACTTCTTCCAGATGAAACCGGGCGCCTACGCCAAGGCCGAGCCGATGCTGGTCAAGCAGATGGAAGACGGGAAGCGACTGCTTCCGGAGCCGAAGCTCAAGGACCTCCAGCAGGAAGTGAAGGAAAACCTGAAGGCGTTCCACCCCACCTACCTGCGCCTGATCAACCCGCATATCTACAAGGTGAGTCTCTCCCAGCAGCTGAAGAACCTGAAGTTCGGACTGATCGTGCAAGAAAGGGAAAGGCAGTTCCAGGAAAACTGACCGGATAGCCTAGGGCGGAACTGTTTCCTATCTGCCCGGGAATCCTGGAGCTTGGGGCCGGAAATCATCCGAAAGCGCGTCGCTCGTCTCTCCATCCACAGGAGAGACCACCTTGGCTGGCCGTCGTTTGACGCTCGGCCCCCGCCAAGAGGAATCCGTGCCTACTGTCTGGCAACCTGCTCGATGGCAAGGACGATCGAGGAAGCCATGCGCTCCCGCCAGGTATCATCCATCAGGTTCCTCGCCTCCTGTTCGTTGGTCAGGAAGCCAAGCTCGACCAAGATGGAGGGGGTACGGCTCTCACGGAGCACTTGCACGTCCTGCACCTTCACCCCCCGGGAAACAAAGCCGGAAGAAAGCACCTGGTCGAAGATTTCAGCCACTTGGCGGTTTCTCTGGTCCAGAAGCTGGTTCAGCTCCCCGTCCGTGTAGGCGGCGAACAATGGGATGTTCTGCTTGGGAGTCAGGCTGCTGAGCATCACCGTCTCCCGGGCGGGATCCCGCACCAGGATCTCGTAGCCGCTCGCCGAGGGGCTCGGGGCGCTGTTGACATGGATCGACAGGAAC
>Ga0256404_1004921_pt1 | contig 24412 bp, 15 predicted proteins | sample RumenRJG_01DNA_FD_185990 | JGI IMG/M metagenome (GOLD analysis project Ga0256404, IMG submission 185990) | Bovine rumen microbial communities from Lethbridge, Alberta, Canada - RJG_01 | ecosystem: Host-associated > Mammals > Digestive system > Stomach > Rumen | place: Canada: Alberta | collected... | reverse complement strand
GGAGGAACTCCGGGGTGAAGAGGTGCTGGTAGTCGAGCATCAGGGAATGACCGCGGAAGCCGTGCTTGTCGCCGTCATTGACGCCTTCCATCGGCTTTACGTTGTAGCCGTGCTCCATCTCGTAGGAGCCTGCGATCTTGAGCTCGTCATTCTCGGTAATGGGGAGCCTCAGCGCGCCTGCGACGCTCCTGTTCGCAAATGAGCCGTACTTTGCCGCAAGCTTTCCGGACTTCTCGCCCATCTCGGGGCGGGTGATGATGTTGATGACTGCAGCGGTTGCCTGAGAGCCGTAGACGGTCGCGCGTGCGCCGCGGATGTACTCAACCCTCTCGATGTTCGATACGGGGATGGTGCTGAGGTCAACCGATCCGCTGTATGACGAGTTGAGCTTAACACCGTCAAGGAGGACCAGCGTGTCAACGGCGCTGCCGCCGCGGGTTGCGACGGACGAGCTCTGTCCGCGTCCGCCGTTTCTGATGACCTCAACTCCCGGGAGCCTTCTTGCGATGTCGGTAAAGGACTTCGGGTTGATGATCTCGATGTCGTGCCTGGTGAGGACGGTAACAGGCGCGAGGTTTGATGAGGTTGGCTCGCTGAAGCGGCTCGCGGTGACCTCATAGGTTACGTCGGCCTCCTCAGCATAGGCAGCAAGGCCGAAGGCCTGCAGCAGCGCAGCAGTGCCGATGGCAAGATTGAATTTTCTCATTTTGTTTGAATTCCAGAAAACGCGTAGATTCAGTTATTTTGGTTCATCGGCAAGTCTTCGGACTCCGGACTTTGGCTGTCACGACTTCCCGCCTGAGCAGTGTCATTCCGGACAGCAGTTCCCGTTACCGCAGCGCGTCTGTTCCGGATTCGCACCGGATTCCTTATTGAGCGTTCCCACGCACCGACGGGGCTATTTTACAGTGAATGGAGGATTTTGCAGAAAAATGTGACATAAGCCACAGATACTGCAAGACTGTCCGTGAGCATGGGGTACCGGGGAGGCATTTTTGTACAGAAGACGAATGGGGTGAGAATGCTGTCCGAAACAGCAGATGCCTGAGCAGTACCGTGAGGCCTGCTGCCGGCGTTCTTTCAGCGGCTCATAGATGATGCTTAAGACCGCGCTTCCTGTCAGACAAGCTTCTCAACAGCCTTCGGCTCCTTGTTCACGAAGACTATGGCCCAGCAGTCAAGGTTTTTCACATTCTTGAAATTCGGGGCATCGCGATAGCGTGCGAGCTGATCCTTTGCCTCTGCGAGCTTTGACGCAACAGCGGCTTCTGTCCCTTTTGCCTCAGAGAGATACTTGAGCTCAAGAAGGTACTGCCTGCCCCCGTTTCTCCTGTTCCTGATAAAGAGATCCGCCCTGCCGCGGCTCCCTGTATCGCATTCAAGCTCCGGCTGCAGGAAATTATCATTGCCGTCCATGGAGGTGTAATAAAAGACAATCTGCAGGCAGCGCTCGTTGAAGCCTGAGAATGCAGAGGCGGGAAGTTCTGCTATGCGGCTTGCCGTCTCTTCGACAAGCGGCATGATGTCCCCCCGTTCAGTGACTCCGGAGAGGTCAAGCCCGCCTGATCTCCTGAAGCCAATGGTCTCTGCCTCGCATTCTACGAAAGTCCTGTAGCAGACCTCATTCGGACAGCGCCAGTGCATTTTTCCGGACTTGTTCGAGGTCTCGGGATCAATCGTAAGGAAACCAAGGTACGCAAGCAGTGAAACCGTCTGATTCTGACTGAAGGAGCCAGTCTGATTCAGATTGAGAGTATCGGGTATGTCTGAGGCAATGCTTTCCTTTCTGAAGATCGCCTGACCGATTTTCTCCCTTGCTCCCGGAAGTGAGAGGCTCAGCATGCCGCCGAGCCTGTCGGCATCCATTCCGGAGTTGCTGTCAGCAAGTTTTTGCGGAATGGTGCAGGTATCGATTAAGTCACTGAGAAAAGTGAGGCACATATCCGGGCAGAAAATTCTCTCGTCAGAATACTGTGAGAATGTGTAACCGTCATAGCGCTTCTCCATAACTTCCATAACCAGCTCTTTGGCTATTCCGTCAAGACGGCTGAAATCCACTGTTTCATCAACTACCATCGACAGTTCGTCGCGCGTGAATCCCGCCATGGCGCTGAACCTTGCATCTGAACTGATATTTTTGGCAATATTGAAGCCCGAAGTTACTGAATCGAGTGATACTGCAGACACTCCTGTAATGAATACCCTTGCTATTGGTGTCCACGGGGAGTTTCCGGAAAAGCTTTTTATGCAGGCGTAGAAGTTTTTGATTAATCCCTCATGTTCTGCAGCGGTTGATGTAAGCTCGCGGAATGCCTCGCGGTCTGACGAAAGAACATCATTTGCAAAATGATCATATTCGTCGATGATTAGAAAAAGCCTTGCATCCGGCCCGGCTCGCAGCAGGAAATTATTTATAAAGGCCAGAAACAGGCTGACAGGTGAGTCATAGAGTTCAGGTCTGAGCCTGTCAGGAGGCAGCCCGATGTCCGGGTAGCTTACGGTAAAACGGGTCAGCCCTGAGTTCAGTGCGCCTGTCAGCCCCCTTTGATCAGTGACGGCTGAGACGGCACCAGAGAGAAGTCAAGCCGGAGGCAGTAAAAGGAACTAGCGAGAGGCGTTCTGTGACTGTGAATCCAGGTACCGCGGAAGCAGTCATCAAACTTAGATGCCAGGCTTCTGTCGTAGTAGCTCTGCAGAATATTTGTGAAAAGCGTCTTCCCGAAGCGTCTCGGCCTCAGAAAAACAACTGCTCCTGACTTCAGCTCCTCAAACTTCTGAACGTAAGGGGTCTTGTCAGCAAAAACGAGGTTCTGACTTCTGAAATCAGCCAGTGAGATATTGCCCAGCCCGATGCCTCTGAATGCCATTCTGTCTGCCCCATGCTGCCCTGGCTTCATTTTACAGGAGAAATGCCATTCCGGCTTAAACTGCGAGGCCTGTCCGGAAATCAGAAAGATCAGGATCACAGGCAGGTGCCGTGCTGACAGACCTGTCCGGAAATTGAGGAAAAACGCCAGATGAAGTTACAGGGCAGGAACCTCTCAGGAATTCGTCCCGAACCTGCCCCTGTTCCAGTCCTCGAAGACGACTGAAGCTTCCCTCTGTGCCTCGTTCAGCTCGTCAAGGGTGAGCTTTCTTGACATGAGATCGCAGAGTGACTGGACGTCAGGGCTCTGGTTCCCGGCGGAGATGGAAAGTGCGCTCCAGACATAGGCCTTCATGCAGTCAACCGGCATGCCCCTTCCGTCCCGGTACATCAGCGCGAGGCGGTAGCTCGCCTCGGTGCTGCCGTTTGCCGCGGCGCTCCGGTAGAGGCCGGCAGCCTTCTGCGGATCAGGCGCGCCGTTCACGCCGTTCTCATAGTAGGCTGCAAGCCGGCACTCCGCGTCAGGGTTCCCGCTTTCCGCTGCGGCCTCGAAACACTTCTGGGCCTCGGCCGTGCTGCGCTCCGTATACTGCCCCTCGTCGTAGATCACGCCGAGGTGGTAAGCCGCGTCGCGTGAGCCGAGCCCTGCGGCCATGCGGTAGAGCCTTATGGCCTCATCGGGGTTCCTCTCGCAGCCCGTCCCCGAGAGGTAGAGCCCCGCCAGGGCGCAGGTCCCGTCGGGGTCGCCGCCCGCGGCGGACTTGGTGTACCAGTTGAAGGCATTGGCAGCCGCGTCCTCGAGCTCCCGGTGCTGGAGATAGAGGTTCCCGAGGTGGTTCTGCGCGGTGACATTGCCTTTCTTCGCGATCTTCCTGTAGCAGTCCATCGCCATCGAGAGCTCCTGCTCGATGCCGGTGCCTTCCTCGTACATCTCGCCGAGGGCGAGGCAGGAGTCTGGATCGTCATGCGATGCCGCGCTGTTCCAGTAGGAGAAGGCTGTCGAGTAGTCCTGGGTGACGCCGTAGCCGTGGCGGTAGAAGAAGCCGAGGCGGTACATACTCCTCACATGGCCCTTGTCCGCCGCCTTCTGGTACCACCTCGATGCCTCGCGGAAGCTCTGCGCGACGCCGAGCCCCTGCTCGTAGAGGGTTCCTATGCTGTACATCGAGTCAATGTCGCCGAGATCGGCGCCGAAGCGGAAAAACTCGGCGCAGCGGAGATAGTCCTGCGGGAAGCCGTCGCCGTTGAGGTAGAGGCAGCCCAGCATGTAGTAGGCATGTCCGTCGCTCTTCTCGGTAAGCTCATTGAGGAGATCTACCGCCTTGCCCATGTTCTTGGGCACATCGGTGCCCCTGATGTAAAGCTCCGCGAGTATGCCCTTGGCCTTGAGGTTTCCCGAGGAGGCGGCGCGCTCGAAATAGCGGACTGCCTTCGGGATGTTCCGTGGGACGGAGAAGCTTGAGTAATAGAGCTCGCCCAGATGGAAGGTCGCCTCGGTGTTGCCGAGCTCTGCGGCCTTCTCGTAATAGGAGATGGACTTCCCGAAATCCTGCGGCACTACCCTGCCTGACTCGTAGGCCATGCCGATATGGAAGAGCGCGGTCGGATCGTTCTGCTCCGCGGCTTTCATGTACCAGCTGAGCGCCCTGCTCTCCTCCTCCGGGCCTGCGTCCCTGGTGTCGAGCCTTTTGGCGTAGATTACCGCTGCCTCAGGGGAGCCGTGATCGGCCGCCTTCATGAGCCACTCGTCTGCGTCCTTCTTTGACTTCTGCGTGCCGAGCCCCAGCGAGCAGAAGCGGTACATGGCGAACTCTGCAGGCGGATAGCCCTGCTCCGCGGAGAGGCTGTACCACCTGAAGGCCTCAGGATAGTGGGTGGCGTTTCCCGATGACGGCCTGCTCCTGGTCCAGGAGATGTTCCTCATCGAGGTCCTGCCGAGGAGCCGGTCGATGTCAACCAGCCGCTCCTCTATGAACCTTGCGACATTGTACTCAGCCTCGGCGCTGCCGAGGTTCGCGGCCTTCATGTACCAGCTGAACGCATCGGAGAGCGGGGATCCCGACATCATCTTGCGGGTCTCGTACATTTTCGCGGTGATTACCATCGCGCTCACGCTGCCGCAGCCTGCCGCCTTCTCGAAGAGCTCCCTTGCCCTGGACTCATCGCGCTCCATGCCCTTCCCGTCGAGATACATCATGGCCATCTCGACCATCGCGTCGGCGCTGCCGCCGTCCGCCGCCTCGGTGAAGCAGCGCACCGCCCTCGCGTAATCAGGCGGATCCGACTCCATGGCAAGCCTTCCGAGCGAGAGCACCGCCGAGACATCGCCCGATCCTGCGGCCCTGACAAAAAGCCTCTCGGCCTCCGCTGGATCCTTCCTCACGAGCTCGCCGCGGCTGTACATTCCGGCAAGGCGGACCATGCCTGGTGCGGAGCCGTTTGAGACGGCGGCCTTGAGCCAGCTGACGCCCTTTGCCGGATCATAGAGCGGGGAGGTGCGCGAGAGATAGAGCTCGGAGAGGAGCCCCTGCGCCTCGCTCATGCCGGTCTTAGCCGCCTGCTCGAGGAATGCCGCGCCCCTCCGGAAGTCACGGAGCCTCTCCGGTCCGGACGTGAGGATGTTGCCGAGGTTTACCGCAGCCTCTGCCTTGCCGCCCTCCGCGGCCTTCCCGAGCCAGTCAAGGCCCTCCGCTATGTCGCGGTCGATGAAGTCGGAGAAGATGAGGGTCATGCCGAGGTGGAACATCGCCTTGACGCTGCCCTTCTCCGAAAGGCTTCTGAGGAAATTCAGATCGCGCGTGTTGGAGCTCGCATTCACCACCCAGGCCACGCGGCGGTCGTCCGCGCTGCCGGCGCCGTCTGCCTGCCCGTCAGCGCCGTTTCCCGCAAGGTTGAGCTTTACCAGTGTGGCGTACTCCCTCGCGAACGAGGAGCTCTCCTCCTCTGACCAGAAGAGAGGCTTCACTCCGACGCCAGGCTGCACCCCGCTTTTCCTTGCCGCAGCAATGGAGAGGCCCGGAGACCTTACGGACTTTGACTTCCACTTGAAGAGGTTTGACGACTGCCTGATGGCACTGAGCGCGATTGCGGCCGGCTCATAGCCGGACGATGACGCTTTCTCGAGAAGGCTTTCTGCCTGGGTCCGGCTTCTGATTACTCCCTTGCCGTCACGGTACATGAGACCGAGGTAGTACTGGGCCCTGGGGCTGCCGTCGAGGGCTGCCGAGCGGAACGCGCCGAGAGCCGCGCTGTAGTCGCCTGTCTCGTACGCCTTTACGTACCTGTCCAGGCTGTCCGCTTTCTTTTCCAATGCCATCAGTGTTGCTCTCTGTCAGGGTGACTGACTAAAAAATGTACAAATAAAAACAATAATAATTATCTTATTAAACAGTCAAATATTCAAGCTTGCCGGCAGCTGAATGCATGCCAAGAAAAACATTCGCTGCATCATAAAGTTGCAACGAAATCAACAGTCACCTGCATCGGACTGTGCAGCAGAAGTGCGGTGTCATATAAGGTCATACGTATAATTGTCAGTCAGTACATTACGGGTTTACAGCAGCGCCTCAGTGTGGCTCATTCCACTGAATCACCGTTCCTCAGCCGCGAAAGGGGGAGCCGCCCGCATGGTAAAATACCGGACCCTTGTCTCCGGGAGGAAAAATGCGCCGCTACGGTCTGAGAAGCAGGGTCATCATCTATAACCTGCTGCCGATTATCATTGTAGGAATGTTCTTCGCCGGGTATTTCATCTTTGTCCGCTACAACCACCTGGAGGATGACGCGGTAAACCGCGCGAACGCGGTTCTGATGCCCCTTTCCCAGGCCATAGAGTCGCCGATGCAGCGCAACGACCAGCCAGAGGTCAGAAGGCTCATCAGCTACCTCCTGCAGAAGAATGCCGGCACCATCAAGAGCATCGCGGTGTTCAACGCCTCCGGGACAGCCTACTCCGTGGCGAGCCACGCCGGGACACTTTCCGGGATGAAGACCAAGATCAGCGAGAAGACAAGGCTCAGGACCGTCGTCGCCATAAGCGGCGGCAGCATCATAATCAGGACCCCGATCCTCCGCGGGCTCTCGGAGCCCGAGGCGACCAACACCCAGGGAACGCCGCTCTGGTACGCGGACAGGAACAGGGAGAGCAGCCGCGAGGTGCCGCCTGAGCTGAGCGTCATCGGCTACATCGAGGCCGAGCTTGACTACAGCTCCAACCTCATCAGGCTCTACCAGGACACTGCGGTCTCGCTCATCGTGGTCCTCACCGGATTCATCATCAGCCTGGTGTTCGCCTTCAACATCATCCGGGAAATCGTCGAGCCGATAAGCAGGATGAACCGGGCCATCATGTCAATCCGCGAGGGACAGCTCGACACCAGGATCACGGGAGCGATGCACGGCGAGCTCGAGCGCCTCAGGAGCGGCATCAACTCCATGGCCCGCGCCATAGCCGACTACCATGACGAGATGCAGAACAGCATCGACCAGGCGACAAGCGACCTCAACGAGACGCTGACCGACCTTGAGAACAAGAACGCCCAGCTCGACTTCGCGAACCGCAAGGCGCGCGAGGCGGCACGCCTGCAGACCGAGTTCCTCGCCAACATGTCGCATGAGCTCAGGACCCCCCTGAACGGCGTCATCGGCTTTGCCGTGCAGCTCGGGAAGACCGATCTTACCGAGCACCAGAAGGACTATCTCAGGACCATCGAGAGCTCCGCGAAGCACCTTCTCGCCATCATCAACAACATCCTCGACTTCTCGAAGCTTGAGGCCGGCAGGCTCTCCTTCGAGAAGATCCCCTTCAGCCTGAGGGACACCGTCTACGATACGGTGAACCTCCTTCTCCCGACCGTCTACGAGAAGAACATCGACCTCTCGGTCGACATCGACAGCGGAGTGCCGGATCTCGTGGTGGGTGATCCGCTGAGGCTGCAGCAGATCCTGACCAACATCCTCGGGAACGCGGTGAAGTTCACGAACCAGGGAAGCGTGACCCTCACCATGAGCTCATCAGGCCTCGTCTCGCCCAACAGCGAGATCCTCATCGAGGCCCAGGTCTCGGACACCGGAATTGGCATCAGCCCTTCCCAGCTCAAAACGATCTTCCGCCCGTTCACCCAGGCGAACGCCTCCATCTCGAGGACCTTCGGCGGCACCGGCCTCGGCCTCGTCATCACCGCGAAGCTCCTCTCCAAGATGGGCGGCAGCATAACCGTGAAGTCAAACATCGGGAAGGGCTCAAGGTTCTCCATGTCCATACCGCTCGCGACCGCCCCGGTGGAGGCCGAGAGGATCGCCCTCCCCGCGAGGCTCGCGGAGTGCCAGGTGCTTCTCGTCGACAGGGACGACTGGAGCAGGATCTCCTACGCGAACATGCTCTCCTCAATCGGGGCAAGCCCGATCGCCGTGCAGGATCCGGACAGCATTCCGTCAATCGCCTCTGGACGCCCCGCGGCAGCCGTCATATCGCTCTGCACGACATCGCCTGTCCCAGAGCTCCGCGGCATAGCGGCGCTGCTCCCGCGCGGCATACCGGTCATCGCGCTCCTCAACTCCCAGGACAATACGGTAATAGAGGAGCTGAGGAAAACCGGCGCCTCGGCGGTGCTGCCGAAGCCCGCAAGGGTCACGGCTCTGAGGAACGCCCTGGCGTCAGCCGCGCAGAAGAAGGACGGAACGTCCGCAGGAAGCGTCGCCGCGCCTCAGGCTGAGGACACCCATCATGCTGCGGCCGCGCCCGCAAAGGATGCCGGGACTGAGAGGAAGGCGCCGGCAGCGGATCTGATTCCCTGCAGGGTACTTGCTGCAGATGACAATCCGGCGAACCTCAAGCTCATGAGCATCATGCTCTCCGCGATCGTGACGGAGCCCGTCATGGCTGCCTCTGGCGAGGAGGCCGTATCAATCGCGGGAGAGAGGAAGCTTGATCTCATCCTCATGGACATACAGATGCCGGTCATGGACGGCGTAAGCGCCATGAAGGCCATCAGGAGCGGAGGAGGGCCGAATGCGGATACCCCGGTTATTGCCGTCACCGCCCTTGCCATACCCGAGGAGCGCCGGCGCCTCCTTGATCTCGGCATGAACGGTTTCCTCACGAAGCCCGTCGAGGAGGAAAGCCTCCTCGAGATCGTGAAGGCCGCCCGGAAGGGAACGCTTGAGGAGCTCTCGAAATCAGCCGCCGCCATGCCTGCCGATGACATGGCCGGGAAGGCCGCAGGCAGCTTCATCAGCAGCGAGGCAAGCAGCAGCCTCTTTGATCCGGCGGGAGCCGTGAGGCGCGCCGCGGGACAGAAGAAGATCGCGAAGGAGATGCTCTCCCTGCTCCTCGCCTCCGTCCCTGAGGTACAGGAGGCAATCGCCTCGCTCTCCTCCGTGAAGCCCGAGAAGCTCGCCGGGCTCGTGCACAAGTTCGCGGGAGGCGCCGCCTGCTGCGGCATCATGGACGCAAGGAAGCTCTCGAACACCATCGAGTCGGCGATAAGGTCGGGGCACAGCCCGAAGGATGTCGAGCCGGAGCTCTTCGAGCTTGACGACATGCTCGAGAAAATCAAGGCAGGCGCGCCGAAGTGGCTTGACGAGATCGACAGGCTCTGAGAAGTGGAGCCTTACTGCAGGGATGAAAAAGCCGGGGACCTGCCCCGGCTTTTCTGTAAGTAACGGATCCTCAGAGGATCTTGGAGAAGAAGTCCTTCGTCCTCTGCTCCTTCGGATGGCTGAAGATCTCCTCCGGAGCGCCCTGCTCGAGGATCTTCCCGTCGTCGACGAAGATGACGCGGTCAGCGACCTGACGGGCAAAGCCCATCTCGTGGGTGACGCACATCATGGTCATGCCTTCCTCTGCAAGCGACTTCATTACGTCGAGGACCTCGTTGACCATCTCCGGATCGAGTGCGGAGGTAGGCTCGTCAAAGAGCATGATCTTCGGGCTCATGGCGAGGGCCCTCGCGATGGCGACACGCTGCTGCTGTCCGCCCGAGAGCTCGGAGGGCATGGCATCGGCGCGGTCAGCGAGACCAACGCGCTTGAGGAGCTTCATAGCGGTCTCCTCTGCCTCTTCCCTGCTCACACCCTTCACCTTCATCGGGGCGAGGGTGATGTTCTTCAGGACATTCATGTGCGGGAACAGGTTGAAGCGCTGGAAGACCATGCCGACCTCGGCGCGGATATTGTTGAGGTTGGTCTTGTCGGTCACCGTCTCGCCGGAGATGGTGATCTGCCCGGAGGTCGGGATCTCAAGCCAGTTCACGCAGCGCAGGAGCGTGCTCTTCCCTGAGCCGGAGGGCCCGAGGATTACCACCACCTCACGGTCGGCGACGTCGAGGTCGATGCCCTTCAGGATGTCCTTCTTGCCGAAGGACTTCCAGAGAGCCCTTATTGAAACCTGAATCTTGCGCTTCTCTGTCCCTGCGGAAGCTGCCGGATTAGTGCTCATATCTGCTTGAACCTCTTTTCCAGGAAGGCGACGAGCCGTGAGATCGACAGCGTCATGATGAGATAGATGACTGCGACGGTGCCCCAGATCTCAAACGAGGCATAGGTGGTCGAGATGATGATCTGCCCTTTTCTCGTGAGCTCCTCGAAGCCGATGACGGAGACCAGGGACGAGTCCTTGAGCATCGCGATGAACTCGTTGCCGAGCTGCGGGATGATGCGGCGGAAGGCCTGCGGGAAGATGATATGGACCATGGTCTGGCGCCAGTTGAGGCCGAGCGAGCGCCCCGCCTCCATCTGCCCGTGGTCAATCGACTGTATGCCGGCACGGAAGACCTCCGCGAGGTAGGCGCCGGAGTTTATCGAGCAGGCGGCGACTGCTGCGGCAAACGGCTCAATGCGGTGCCCGAATATCACGGGGAGGGCGAAGTAGATTATGAAAATCTGCACGAGAAGCGGTGTCCCGCGGATGAAGTCCACGTAGATCTTCGCGGGATAGTGAAGCACGCCTTTCCTGGAGATTTCCATAAGGCCGACAACCGTGCCGATGACGAGGCCGATCGCGACGGCTAGCGCCGTTATCTCAATGGTAACCAGCGCGCCCTGCCCGAGAAGCGGGAGGGAGTGCCAGATTACGCCGAAATCAAAATTAAAAGACATATAGGATCCGGGAAAAGAAAAGGCACGGTCTCTTGAGATCGTGCCCGGGGAAGCTTACTTGGCGGTTGCGCCGTCTGCGAACCACTTGTCGCGGAGCTTGCGGTACTCGCCGTTCTCCTTAATCTTCTGGAGGCCGGCCTGGATGCGGTCGCGGAGGGCCGTGTTGGACTTGTTGACCATAATGCCGAAGCCCTCGGCATTCTCGCCGAGGCTGACTCCCGGCATCTCGAGGTAGCCGCCGTCCTTGCCGCCGTTCTTGAGGAAGTACTGGTTGGTGGCGTGGTCATTGATTACGCCTACGCAGCCGCCGGTTCTGAGCTCCATGAAGGCGTCAGGGGAGGCGTTGAAGTAGCCGATGTCCTTGGTGATCTTCTCGGCAGCCTCGGCGCCTGTCGTTCCGATCTGAACGCAGAGCCTCTTGTCCTTGAGGTCGTCCTTGGTCTTGAGCTTGTCCTTGTCAGCCTCGCGGATGACGACGGAGATGTAGGGGAAATGGTAGGGGCCGGCGAAGTCGACCTTCTTCTTCCTCTCCTCGGTGATGTCGAATCCGGATGCGCCGACATCAATCTGGTTGGTCATGATGGCGGGGAGGATGCTGTCAAAGGGCATGTTGTGGAACTCCGGCTCGAATCCCGCTTCCTTGCCGATGGCGTTCATGATGTCGATGTCGTAGCCCTCGATCTTGCCGTCATTGACGTACTCGAAGGGAGGATAGGTGCACTCGCTGCCGACAATGATCTTCTCTGCGGACGCAGTCTGGACCGCAAAGGGAACGCAGAGAGCCGCCAGCATGGCTGAAATTCTTCTGAGCTTCATGGAAATACCCCCAAAATGGAACTATTTTGTTACATCTGCGTCCGATTATACGACAGCACAGCAGATTTTATATGATTAAAATCCGGAAACGCGCACCGCGATGGTGAAAAGGGGCTGCAACCATGCACAGGGCACCGGAAAGGGGCAGAAAAGACAGCGGAACAGAGAGAGGTGAGGGTATGGTGCCCGGAGTCGGACTTGAACCGACACGGTATTGCTACCTGAGGATTTTGAATCCTCCGCGTCTACCAGTTTCACCACCCGGGCATTATCCGTTCATTATACATGAGAGGGGCTCGGGCTTACAACCGCAATTGCGCCGGCGCGGGGCCCGGAGCCTTGCACAATGCGCCTTCAGATGCGGGGAGCCCCTGCCCGTTGGAGGCGGTTTTCATTTTTGACTAAAATACAGCCGCCGGCATCCAGCCGGATCATCATCAACCTGCCGCGCCTGCGGCTTTTCATGGGGAAATCTATGTTCAAGAAACTTGCTGCCGAGTTCCTCGGCACATTCGTACTGGTATTCGGCGGCTGCGGAAGCGCGCTCTATCCTGCGGCGTGACGCACGGCATCGGCTACGCCGGAGTCGCGCTCGCCTTCGGCCTCACCGTGCTCACCATGGCCTACGCCGTAGGCGGGATCTCCGGCGGCCACTTCAACCCGGCAGTCACCCTCGGCCTTGCCGCTGCGGGAAAGTTCAATGACCCGAAGGAAATCGTAAGCTACATCATCTCCCAGGTCCTCGGCGGCATCCTCGCGGCCTTCTTCCTGTACATCATCGCGACCGGCAAGGCAGGATTCGACGCCGCCGCAGGCTTCGCGTCGAACGGCTACGGCGAGCACTCGCCCGAGCAGTACGGCTTCCTCGCCTGCTCCGTCACCGAGATCGTCATGACCTGCATCTTCCTTCTGGTCATCTGCGGCGCCACTGACAAGCTTGCCCCGGCAGGATTCGGCCCCCTCGCCATCGGCCTTGCCCTGACCCTCATCCACCTCGTCTCCATCCCGGTCACCAACACCTCGGTCAACCCCGCACGCTCGACCGCCGTCGCCATTTTCCAGGGCGACTGGGCTGTAAGCCAGCTCTGGTTCTTCTGGGTAATGCCCGTCATCGGCGCTGTCATCGGCGGACTCATCTACCGCTTCGCGCTTAAGAGCGAGAATTAATCTGATGTTTCCCGCCGCTGCGTATAAGCTGCGGGGGAAAATAAAGGAACGGGCACTGACGCGCCCGTTTTTTTATCCTCAATGACAGGGGCGTCAGCTCCTGAAGCCCCTCCTGAGGAGCCAGATGCCGAGGCAGCCGAAGATGATGTCAGGCGAGAGCGTCGCGATTACCGGGTTGAGGCCGTAGACGACCGACACCGGCACGGCGAGGGACGTTGAGAGGTAGAAGGCCATTCCGATGCCGATGCCGAGCAGGAGCCTCACGAAGAGCGTCACCGAGCGCGCGGTTATGAAGCCCGCGAACCCTGCGAGGAGGATCATCGCGATTACGCCGAACGGCATCGCGACCTTGCGCCAGAACTCCGACTCGAACTTGGCGCTCTCGATGTTGTTCTCCCGGAGGTAGGAGATGTAGGCGTAGAGCGAATAGGCGGACATCTCGTCAGGCGCGACATTGAGCTTCCCGAGCTTCGTGGGCGTTATTACCAGGTTCCAGTCCTCGCTCTTGAGCCTCACTGTTTTGAATGAGTCCTTCCCCCAGATCTGCTTCGTGACGTCTTTCATGTGCCAGACGCCTCCCTCCCAGTGGCCCTTCTTCGCGTGCGCGTAGCTCACGAGAGTGTTCCCCCTGAGGACCATGAGATCGGCGTCGAACACGTCGCCGTTGAGGCCGACCACCGAGAACTGCAGGATCTTGTCAGTCTCGTGGAACCAGATCCGGTTGATGCGAGAGGTCATGCTGGTCTGCCTGAGCGCGGTGTACTTGACGAGATCCGACTCCAGCTCGCAGACGGGGACGGCAAGCTCCGATACAGCGCCGGCAATGAGCACCGGGACAATCATGGCCTTGAGCGTCGCGGCGACGATGCGGATCTTCGAGAGCCCCGATGACTGGATGATGACAAGCTCCGAGGACCGCTGGAGGAGCGCGAGGCCGATGACGCTTGCCGTGAGCGCGATGAACGGCAGGAACTGCACGAAGTCGCGGGGGAGCTTCAGGGCGCACACCTCGGCCATGGTCAGCATGGTGTAGCCGCCCTCGCCGACGTTGTGGATCTGGTCGGCGCACTTCATCAGGTAGGAAAGCCCGATGACGAAGAAGGTCAGCATGAAGAACCATCTGGTCACGATCCGGAAGATATAGCGCTCCGTGATGGTGAAGCCGAAAAGGACGCCTGCCGCCTGCCTGATAGGGTTACTCATCCCGGCCTCCCCTGCCGTCCCGGCTCTCCTTCCCACTGTCCTTTCCGCCCTGCTCCGCGGCAGCGGGGATGTCCTGCCCCTTCTGCGCGCTCTTTTCCCGGGCAGCGTCCATCCTTCCCCTGACAAGGGCCCTCACGTAGCGCTTGAACGGGACATTGAAGGCGGAGCCCAGCACGATGAAGAAGAGCGCCGGGACTATGAGGAGCCCCGGTGCGGCCGGGATGACGCCGTGCTCGATTCCGGCCCTCGCTCCGAGCAGGCAGAAGAAGTAGACAAAGCAGATCGAGACCGTGATGAGGTATCTCCCGGTCCTCCCCGATCTCGGGTTGAACGAGGAGATCGGGACGATGATGAACGCCATGAGCGGGATGCTGAGCGGCAGGACGAGGCGCCACTCGAGCTCGGAAATGTACAGGCTGCGGTCCGCGTCGTCAGGCTCGAAGAGCTTCCAGGTCGGCACCGCGTAGATCTTGGTCTTGCGCTCCTCGTCCCTGTGCTCGTTGAGCACGGTCCTGAACCTCTTGAACGAGGTGCTGGAGTAGCGCTGCTTCTCGTCAGGCCCGCTGTAGCGGTTGCCGTCAAGCAGGGTGACGTTGATCATGCCGTTGTCGTCGCGGCTGATGTAGCCGCGCTCGGCGACGGTGACGCCGCTCACAAAGCCCTCGATGATCTTGACGTCATGGAGGTTGCTGTACCCGTCCAGGTTCTTGAGCCTCTTCTCCTCCTCGAGCTCCTGCTTCGAGTCGATGCTGCCCACGTAGATGGTCACCGGCTCGCGGCCGCTGGTGAAGGTCATGAACTTTCCCGGGGCAAGGAGGAAGGAGCCCGGATCAGCCTTAGCCTGCTCGATGACGGCAAGCTTCTTTGCCTCCGACATTGGGGAGAGCCAGGCGGAGTTCACGAGCGCCGCCGCGGCCACCAGCCAGGCAAGGATCTGTATGACGAGCTGCAGCCTCGCCGGGGTGTAGCCCGATGTCTTCATGACGACGAGCTCGTTGTTGGAGCTGAGGCCTCCTATCGACGAGACCACGGCGATGGAGAAGGTGAAGAGCACCAGGTAGGTGAGCAGGAGCGGCAGCGAGAGCAGCACCAGGGACGAGATGAGCTGCGCCGGGACCTCACCCTTCGCCGCCTGCGAGAGGAACGAGACAAGCGAGTTGCCCGAGACCGCGAGCATGAACGCGAGAAGGATCCCGAGGAAGATCTTCAGGGTGGAGTTGAAAATATATCTTGATAGAATCACTTGCATCGTCCGTTTGGTACCGGTGCGATTATATCAGACCGGAGGCCGTTCAATGAACGACTGATGACGGACTGTGCCGGAGCATTCCGCAGTCTCCCTGTTCATGCCGTGATTCCGGCGCGGAAAGGCCGCAGAGGATACAATAGCGGACATGCGCCGTCAGGGCGGGAACATTCAGGAGGAAAGCATGCAGGAGAGCACTTTTTATGGTGATCTGAGGGACGCGTCGTTCAGGATCGCCTTTCCGCTGAACAAGGAGAGCGATGAGTCGGTCCTCTTCGAGTCCGATGTCGGGAGCGACGCTCCGGCTGTCACGCTCGGCGTTCCCGAGTATGTCACCGACACCGCCTGGATAGTCCCGGTCCGCGATGACGCCAGGAAGGCCGCCGCCCTTGACGGGATTACGGGAATAAGCGATCTCGCATCGGCGGCGTTCCTGAACGGACTAACCCCGAAGAAGGGGGAGATCCGCGTGCTGCTCTCGGAAAAGAAAGGAACAGTTGTGCTCTGCGGCATCGGGAAGGAAGGAGAGGAGCTTGATCAGGAAACTCTCGCCGCCCTCTCGGAAGCCGCCGGGAAGGCTGTTTCAGCAAACGGGGCGGTTGACATCGTGAACGCCCTGCCCGCCGTTCCATGCGGGGAGCTGGACGCAGCGGACAGGATCAGGGCAAGCGCCGAGGCCCTCGTTGAGGGAAGCTATTTCAGCTCGTCCTGGAAATCCGCCCCGGAAAAGCGCGACTTCTCCGGCACGATGGTCTACATTCTCCCAGGCGAGGACGGACGTGATCTTGCCGATCTCTGCCAGAGCGGCCTCTCGGACGGCTTCCACGCGGCAAAGGCCGCGATGGACGCAAGGGATCTCGCCTCCGTCCCCGGGAACGTCTGCCACCCGGAGTACCTCGCTGACATGGCGCGCTCCCTTGAGGGTGAGCATGTCACCGTCGAGGTCCTCGGGCAGAAGGAGCTTGAGGCGGAGAAGATGAACGGCTACCTCGCCGTCTCCGCCGGATCTCCCTACCCTCCGTTCCTCGCCGCGGTCAGCTACCACGGCGCCGGGGACGAGAAGCCGGTGGTCCTCGTCGGAAAGGGGCTCTGCTTTGACTCGGGCGGGCTCTCGCTCAAGCCCGCAGCCGGCATGGACGAGATGAAGTTCGACAAGTGCGGCGCCTCGGTCGTCTGGGGCGTCATGAAGTCAGTCATCGAGATGCACCTCCCGATAAACGTCGTCGGTCTCATGTGCGGCGCCGAGAACATCCCCGGGGGCTTCTGCTACCGCCCGGGCGACATCATCACCATGAGGAACGGGCTCAATGTCGAGGTGGTGAACACCGACGCCGAGGGCAGGATGGTCCTCGCCGACGCGCTCACCTTCGCCGAGAAGTACAGCCCCGCCGTAACGATTGACATCGCGACTCTCACCGGAGGCTGCGTCATCGCACTCGGGCACGAGATGACCGGCCTCATGACCGATGACGACGGCCTTGCCGAGGCGCTCATCGCCGCCGGCATCAGGACCGGAGACTCCGTGTGGCGTCTCCCGCTCTCGAAGGCGTACGCGAAGCTCCTGAAGGCGGAGACCGGCGATGTGCTGCAGAGCGCGGGGCGCGACGCAAGCCCCGTGACCGCCGCCGAGTTCCTCAGGAACTTCCGTCCGAAGTGCGGCACCTGGGCGCACCTCGACATCGCCGGCACCGGCTGGAACTCGAGGGGAATCAAGGGTCCTACCGGAAGGCCGGCGCCGCTCCTCCTCTCCTACCTCACGGATCTCTCGCGCGGCATCATCCGCGACCGCCGCGGCGGCATGATGCTCGCGCTTGACGCCGAGGGCCCGGTTGACGAGGAGTGAGGCAGGCCTGAGCAAAGGACGCCGGAGGAAACCGCATTGAGCATCGTGATTTTCATCGGGCTCCCGGAGAGGGAGCCCTTCAGCGCCATGACCGAGGAGGGGAGGAGGCTCGCCGGGGCGCTCCTCTCCTCAAGGCTCCTCCCCGGGGATCCCGCGAACGGGGCACCATGGAAGGATCAGAAAGGAAGGCCCGGCCGCCTCTTCCGCCCGGATGACAGCCTCTACTTCCTCACCGACTCGCGCGACACCGCTGCGGATCTCGAGGGGAGGCTCTGGCTCACTCCGGGCCGCCTCATCGCGGGAGCGCTCTCGGACGCGCCGGAGTCCTCCGCCGCGCCCATAGAGTACGGCTGGACTCCCCGCCCGAGGGTCCCCAGGAGCGCGGTGTTCGAGTTCGGCACCGAGCTGCCGCTCCCGAACCTGAGGCCCTTCAGGCTCATCTTCGAGTGCGTCGCGCCTGACAGCGCCTCAAAGGAGAGGTCGAGGAGGCGGTGGAAGGAGTTCGCCTCGTCGGGGAACAGGGTCTTCTACCGCGCTCTCGGTTCAAATTGAAAAAAAGCCCCAAAAAGCTTAACATTTCGGCGCCGCGCATATAAGGAAGGCGCGGCTTTTTATTTTTTGAGCATCCCGCCTTAATGCGGGACGCGAAGTTGGAAACAGTAAGGCGCCGGCCCTGCCGGTTGCTGCCGGGAACATCGATAATGGACAATACATTCGATTCAAACGCGTCAGAACAGGAAATCTACCGCCGCTGGGAAGAAAGCGGCTGCTTCAAGCCGAACGGCAGAACCGACCGCGGGGCATTCTGCATTGCCCTTCCGCCTCCCAACGTAACAGGCGTGCTCCATATGGGACACGCCTTCCAGCAGACCATTATGGACATCCTCATCCGCTATCACAGGATGCGCGGCGAGAACACCCTCTGGCAGGCAGGAACCGACCATGCCGGCATCGCGACCCAGATGGTCGTCGAGCGCAAGATCGCAGCCGAGGAGCACAAGACCCGCCAGGACTACGGGCGCGAGAAGTTCATCGAGAAGGTCTGGGAGTGGAAGGCCAAGTCAGGCGGCGCCATCACCAGGCAGATGAGGCGCCTTGGCGACTCCGTCGACTGGTCCCGCGAGCGCTTCACCATGGACGAGGGGCTCTCCCGCGCGGTAAGGGAGGTGTTCGTCAGGCTCTATGACGAGAACCTCATCTACCGCGGCAAGAGGCTTGTGAACTGGGATCCGAAGCTCCGCACCGCAATTTCCGACCTTGAGGTCGAGAACCGCGAGGTGCAGAGCCATATGTGGCATCTCCGCTATCCCCTGGAGAAGGGCGTCACCACGAAGGACGGCAAGGACTACATAATCGTCGCGACCACCCGTCCGGAGACCATGTTCGGCGATACCGCCGTTGCGGTCAACGCGAAGGATCCGAGGTATGACTACCTCATCGGCAAGAAGGTCATCCTCCCGCTCGTCAACCGCCCCATCCCCATCGTGGGCGACGAGCATGCCGACATGACCAAGGGAACAGGCTGCGTGAAGATCACCCCGGCGCACGACTTCAACGATAACGAGGTCGGAAAGCGCCACTCCCTCCCGATGATCAACGTCCTCACCGAGGACGCGAGGATCGTCGACAGGGCCGAGGTCTATGACATCAACGGCGAGCCCTCTGACGTCTATGACAGCTTTATCCCAGAGGAGTTCCGCGGGCTTGACCGCTACAAGGCGCGCGACCTCGTCGTCGAGGAGTTCAGGAAGCTCGGGCTCCTCGAGAAGATCGAGGACCACGTCATGATGCAGCCTTACGGCGACAGGGGCGGAGTGCCCATCGAGCCGTACCTCACCAGCCAGTGGTACGTAAGAACGAAGCCCCTCGCCGAGCCTGCCATCAAGGCAGTCGAGGACGGCAGCATCACCTTCGTCCCGAAGCAGTACGAGAACATGTACTTCGCCTGGATGAGGAACATCCAGGACTGGTGCATCTCCCGCCAGCTCTGGTGGGGCCACAGGATCCCCGCATGGTACGACAACGACGGGAAGGTCTACGTCGGCCGCAGCGAGGAGGAGGTGAGGAGCAAGTACTCCCTCGACAGCGCAGTGGTCCTCAGGCAGGATCAGGACGTCCTCGACACCTGGTTCAGCTCCGCGCTCTGGACCTTCTCGACCCTCGGCTGGCCTGACGACACGCCTGAGCTCAGGACCTTCCATCCGACCGACGTGCTCGTCACCGGATTTGACATCATCTTCTTCTGGGTTGCCAGGATGATCATGATGACCCTCCACTTCCGCCATGAGGTTCCCTTCAGGACCGTCTACGTCACCGGTCTCATCCGCGATGAGGAAGGCAAGAAGATGTCGAAGTCCAAGGGCAACGTCATCGACCCGCTCAACATGATTGAGGGCATCAGCATTGACCAGCTGGTGAAGAACCGCACCGCCAACATGATGCAGCCGCAGATGGCCGAGAAGGTCGCGAAGCGCACCAGAAAGCAGTTCCCGAACGGCATCGAGGCCTACGGCACCGACGCGCTGCGCTTCACCCTCGCCGCGCTCGCCTCCACCGGCCGCGACATCAACTGGGACATGAAGCGCCTCGAGGGCTACCGCAACTTCTGCAACAAGCTGTGGAACGCGAGCCGCTATGTCCTCATGAACAGGGACAAGGGCAATCCGAAGGCTGAGGGGAACCTTAAGCTCTCCCTTGCCGACCGCTGGATCAGGACCAAGCTGCAGTACGCCATCAGGGACTTCAGGGCCGCTGTCGACTCCTTCCGCTTCGACCAGGCAGCAGGCGTCATCTACGAGTTCCTCTGGAACCAGTTCTGCGACTGGTACCTCGAGCTCACGAAGCCCGTACTCTGGCACGGGGAGCAGGACGAGAAGGACGCTGCCCTCTCGACCCTGTTCCATGTCCTTGAGACCACGCTCCGCCTCGCGCACCCTATAATCCCGTTCATCACCGAGGAGATCTGGCAGAACATCGCCCCGCTCATCATGGACGTGAAGGAAGGCGACACCATCATGCTCAAGGACTTCCCTGAGTATGACGCATCGCAGGTTGACGAGAAGGCACTCAAGGAGCAGGAGTTCCTCAAGTCCTTCATCATCGCCGTAAGGAACATCAGGGCTGAGTACAACCTCTCCCCGACCCACAAGCTCTCCGCCCTCCTCATCTCCTCGAACGGCGATGACAGGATCGCCGAGGACAACTTCAGGAACCTCGCGCAGCTCGCCTCGCTCGAGTCGGTAAGCTCACTCGCGAAGGATGCCGAGAGGCCGTTCGCCGCAAGCCGCCTCCTGAACGCTGACACCGAGGTCCTCGTTCCCCTCAAGGGCGTCGTTGACAAGGAGCAGGAGCTGAGGAGAATCGACAAGGAGATCGATGCAAGGAAGAACGATGTCGCAAGGGGCGAGAAGAAGCTCTCGAACCAGGCGTTCGTCGGCAAGGCTCCGGCCGAGGTCATCGGGAAGGAGCGCCAGAAGCTCGCTGACGCGAAGTCCGAGCTCCAGAAGCTCGAGGCCACCAGGAAGCAGGTAGAGGCGCTGTAACGCTTCATCCTTGTCTGAAGAATGAAGATGGCGGGCAGAGGGATTCCTTCTGCCCGCCTTTTCTGTCTCCGGATACAGACACTGCCGTGTACAGGAACCCTGTGGCAGTTCAGCCTGAGAAGAGCAGCAATCAGGAATTTGCTGCAGGCATGCAGTTAATTCCGGCTGCAGCCTCAGAATCTCCAGATGGTGAACCAATATTCCTGAGTCTATTAGGAATTTACTGCAAGCTTGCAGTAAATTTCGACCGGATACTCTCAGAGTGCTTTCCCGTCAAGCAGGAAATCGAAGAGCCCGAGCCAGGAGATACCGTAATCGTCCGTATACGGGGCAATATCGCTGCCGACGATGACGACTTTCCTGAAGGAATCGCGGATCATCCGGAGCGGCCTCAGCACCTGTTCACGCTCAGCCCCGCAAGGCACAGCGGGTGATGACTGGATATAGACCCTGTCCGCTCCCTTTTCGGCAACGAAGCACACCCCGCGCTGACGGAACCACTGCCTGCCGTTCTCCATCTCGCGCGACTCTACGACACCGGTATCGACGTACCAGCCTCTCGCGAGCAGCTCGTTGAATATGACGTTCTCCATGATGCAGTGGAAATCCTGCTCTCTGAAGCCCGTCCCGGCATTGAGGAGCCCGATATCAGAGATGTAGTACTTCCTGATGTTCCTGAAGTATCTTCTCTCCCTGATGCTGAAGCGGCGCGCCCCGCTGAAGAGGCACGCGTTCTCAAGCGCGGCAAGATAGGATCTGACGGTATCATCGCTCACGCTGAGTCCCAGAGTGCCGAGCGAGGCTGATATCCTGCCGGGGTTTGCGGGTGATCCGACGAAGGAGCAGAGCAGATCCGCGGCAGCCTCAAGCGCCCGGCGTTTCCTTATCTGGTTCCTTCGGGCGATATCACCGAGGCAGATACTGTACCAGAGGAGCTTAAGATGATCCCTCTTCTCCAGAGGCGTCCCGTGCCCCATGAGTTCCGGCATGCCTCCGAAGGTGCAGTACTCCTTCCAGAGCACGTCAGGAGGCTCATGCCTCACGGCGCAGAACTCGCTGAAGGAGAGCGGAAAGACCCTCACCTCATCGCAGCGCCCTCTCAGGAGAGTGCTCATGCCGCCTGAGAGGAAACGGGAGTCAGATCCGGTGATATAGACATCGGTATTGTCCCGGGCATTAAGGCCGTTCACAATGCGCTCAAAGTCCGGGATCTTCTCTGTCCCGTCAAGGAACACGTAACAGCGTCCGTCATCCCTGATCCGCTCCCTCAGGCAGCGCCTCAGCCCTGCTGGATCAGCAGGGCAGGCGCCGGTCTGAGAGGCCTCCTCATCAAGCGAAACGGACACGATGTGATCCTCAGAGACTCCCTGCCCGGCAAGCCAGTCACGGTAAAGCTTGCCGAGGAGCCAGGACTTGCCGCAGCGCCGGCTTCCGGTGATGATCTTCACCTCGCCGTTATCCTTTCTGCTGATGAGCTGCCGGAGATACCGATCCCTCTTTATATACCCTGTCATGGATTTATCCTGTTTCTGTCAGGAATTTACTGCAAGCTTGCAGCAGATTCCTGATACGGCATTCCTGATCCCCGCACTGACTTTCCCGCGCAGCTCGCCGCCTCAGTTCAGGTGGCGGAGCAGGTTCCTTATGAAATACGGATATGCAAGCAAAGTAATCAGAAGCATGGACCTCTCACTCGCCTGCGGCTTTGCCTGGTTCAGGACAAGATAGCCGGTGACCAGGAGGGCAAAATCGCAGTACATGAAGGTCCTGGTCGCTGACGCGTACAGAGTAGGCGAGAACCCGACAACTATCCTGCTCAGGATGCCGAGGAGCATGACCATAAGCGTAAGAAGAAGCATCCTTGGATTATCCTCAAAAAGCCTGCAGATGATAAGTACCATGAACAGGAAGGAGGAGAGCAGGAAGGCCAGGAAGAGATAAGCCTTAAGGCAGCCTGCGTTTGAGAAATTAACAATAAGGCCGTCAGGGCTGCTGTTCACGATCGCAAACCCCGAGAGGCAGAACAGTATCATGACGACGTATATTGCAGCCAGCTCCTTTCTCAGCACTCTGTTTCCTGCGCTTATAAGGAGTGCCCCCAGCAGGAAAAGCATTGTGGCCGGCCGCCTGTCGCCGAAGTAGTATAGCAAGGTTTCCGAGAAGCCGAGGTAGAACTTGTAGACCGGCGTGAAGGAGGAGAACTCCGGAAGCCAGGTCACGGTCTCTGACATGCTCCGGTTCCTGAGGCCCGGGCAGGTGAGGAAAAACGCCAGGGAGAGCGCCGCCAGAAGAAGCATCAGCAGAAGCTTTTTATTAAGAGCCCGGCGATCGCAGTAATCAGCAATTAGGAATGCTGACAGTATTGCAGTGTTGAGCAGCGAGCCGATCTCGCTGTTGAAGGCAATGATCCCGGCCGCAATGGCAGTGAACAGGTGCGCATTTATGCCGCTGTCAGCCTTCAGGTACTGCCTGAGGAATATATAGAACAGGATATTGGCCAGGAGGCCCCAGTAGTAGGTCACATAAGTGGTCACTATGCCGGCCGTGCGCATTTCGGTATAGTCATAGAGGAGGAACAGCAGGACGCAGACGGTGAGGTTCCGGAGCTTCCTGCTCCTGTCCAGGAGTATCCAGGTCAGGAAAGGCATCGCGATCATCACTGCGGAGTTCATGATTCTGAACACAAGCGTATGGTGAATCATGAAAACCTGCAGCACATAGGCTATGACACGCCCTGACCACCAGCGGTAGAGGTTCGCGACGGAGTCCCAGCTTATGCCCTGCGATTCTGCCCATCCGTCGTCGAAGTTACTGAGGCCGGCTGCGTAATTGAAGTACAGGATCAGAAGCGAGAAGAGCAGCAGGTTGATAATCTGGAGTTTCCTGACCATTTTCATTCCAGAATTATTTCCTTATTCAGATCCGATACAAACTTCCTGCCGTTATAGACATACCTGAGGTAAAGCCTGTACCTGCCTTTTCCGAGAAACCTGCTGTCTGCCTGCAGCGCATAGCCGGACCTCAGGAACCTGCTGCCGTAGGCCTCCGCGATGTCAGGCCTCTCGATGTACTGTACCGGATACGCATAGCATGCCTCCCGGCTCAGGAGCACGATTTCCTTCTCAAGCTGCCTCGATGAGTCCTGCCCCTTGGCGACATGCCACCCGGAGATGCTGACCGTGCTGCCGCTGCGCTCAGCCTTCACTAAGGAGCCCTGCGGCTCTATGGGCGTAAAGCCCGAAGGTGCGGTCTCACGGGGAGCGGCCATGTACAGGTAAAAAAGCGCGGCCGCCGCGAGGCTCAGGATCATGATGGAGAATATGATGACTGCCTCGCTTCTGCTGCAGAACCTGGGGGTTCCGTTCACGCGCTCTCCGGCAAATCCGCTGTTTCCCGGCATGGCAGGGCTAGATTTTTATGCCGAACAGGCGGCGCTCCGCGACGTGCTCATGCCCGTCAGCGTCAGATTCGGTCCTGCACTTTATGGCGTTCACCCCGAGGATCCTGTACCAGACCTCATCGGCGCCCACGTCCCGCCTGTAGTAGAAGAACTTGATGAGGCAGATGACGTACCAGTAGAGGGCCTCGAGCTTCCAGGGAGTCTTCGCGAAATACGAGAACCAGAGCCCCTG